>Ga0111538_10000033_pt1 | contig 168086 bp, 163 predicted proteins | sample SoiMethybrSBSTD1_FD_79669 | JGI IMG/M metagenome (GOLD analysis project Ga0111538, IMG submission 79669) | Bulk soil microbial communities from a Populus tree surrounding site in Tennessee, USA - Soil MetaG P. TD hybrid SBSTD1 (version 2)... | ecosystem: Environmental > Terrestrial > Soil >... | reverse complement strand
TGGCCGGAATTGGTGTGTGGAGTCTCAAGCGGCGCAAACTTCAGAGCATCTAGCTTTGAACGTTTTAAACAGTGTTCTTCTTGTAACCGGCCCTAGGGTGAACTTAGGGCCGGTTTTTTATTGCCCTCATAATCGTTTGGAAGGCACGGCCTCGATCATGTCCTCCATCCCCAATCTTACGATTGTCATCTTTTACTGGGCAGCCCTAACCTACTTCTACGGTTAGCGGTTTGATCATGAAGAATTGACTTAGTTGCGTTCCCTCCCAGTCCAGAATAATGCCTGGGACAGCTTCGCTCAATATGCTTCTTCTGACAGCGGACGAGCAGCGTCAATCAAATAAAAACGAAACCAGGAAGTAGTCTCTCGTCCAAAACCACCAGCCTATAAGACCCGCCACGGCAGCGACTGGTGCTGTGAGAAGAGAGATTAAACCGATATCAACTAAGTTAAGCGGCAATACGTTCAGCCGACAACTGGTTCCTTTGGCATGTCTGAGTGCTCGAACCAGCACCGCGAAATTTTTTGCGTGGCTTTTAAAGCGAAATGAAAAGAAGTCTCCGACGATCGGAATGGCGCCCACCACACCATTGAGGAGCTGGTTATACATCATTGTGGCGAGATCCCTTAAGGGAACACGTAATTGGCGAGCAGCGAGTAGAATGAACGAACCAGATATAACCGTCAGGATATCCCCTACCACAGGAATAACGCCTATTATCGGATCAAAACCGAACCGCAAGCTGGTCCCTGGAATCCGGACTGCGTCGTCCAACATATGCGCGAGGATTTCCACCTGAATCTCTTTTTAGCGCACTGACCGCATTTAAGATGTACCTCATGCTTCGTACCCAGGACTTGACTGCCCCTATTCAGAAATCCCCCATATGGACTGTCGTTGAAACGGCCCATTATCAACGATAAAAAATCACATCTGCCTATTCGAATTACGGTTGTTTTGGGACCTTAGATTGCCCGCATTGTCTCGCGTGTACATCTGACTCATCTTATGAGAAAAGCTTTTCAATAGTCTCAAGCCCTTCATCACACCCCTCTTGCTGAACGTTTTCTCTTGAGTGCCAAAAAGAACTGGACGACTCCATCCAGAAACCACTCCCAAATTCAGTGGGACACGACAGATGCATCTTCGCAGGGCGCGCGCAATTTCTGCAAAATCGGTCGAGCGCGCATGGAGCGCTGAAAATTATACTGAATCGATTCAACTCTCTCCTGACCCAGTGCCTTCGTGGGACGGCTGCTCGTCCACCGTGAAGCGTTCAGTGGCCAAGTGACTCCATGGGTCACTTGCGCAAGAGATTCGTTTGCTTGAGTATGACTCTCTTTCGCTATTCAGCCGCGATCAGGCCCAACAGACGAGGGCATCGCAGACTGAACTCCATCGGCCGAATCCTTTGTAGATCAGCGCCGCGAGCGCCGCTCGCTGCTTCAGTGTCAGGCCTGTGGCGAGAATTTGCGGGTCGGAGACATTTCGGACGCAGCGATCGGCCCCACGGATTGTCGACCACCTTCCCGGGAACACGCACGCCACTGACACAGAGGTGCCTTCTTACGATCGCTCTACCTTCGTGCACCATTCGCTGACACTGATAATTTTGTAATCGGCGGCCTTGAGCGAACAAGGTGGGGGCCCTGGCGCGATACTTTTTGCATAAGCCCCAGAAATCTGAAATTGCCGCAACCATGCATCGACTGGCCAATTTCTTATGCGGATTTGAGATAAATTGGCACTGAAGAACCACATGCATCCGCAACAATTGGCCGCCACCGATGGCGACTTGTCTCCTTTCCAGGTTTCATCCAGAGTAGCTTTACTATGTGGTACCAACTGCTCGCCGACGGCGTGATGCTTCTTCATCTCGGCTTCGTCCTCTTCGTGGTCTTTGGAGGCTTCTTGGTGTTGAGGTGCCCGAAGATTGTTTGGTTTCATCTTCCGGCCGCAACATGGGGTGCCACAGTGGAATTCACCGGATGGATCTGTCCCCTGACGCCGCTGGAAGTATGGTTGCGACTCAAGGGAGGAGACTCTGGCTACGGCGCTGACTTCATCGAACAGTACGTCCTTCCGGTGCTCTATCCGATAGGTCTAACCCACGACGTGCAGGTCGCGCTTGGATCGTTCGTCGTGGCGGCCAATGTGGGCGTCTATTGTTGGCTGTGGCGATGTAGGTTCAAAGAACGCTCTGCGTTGCGAGCAGCGTTAAAGAAAAAATAAAGCGTCCGCTCCACTCCTTGGGACAAGCTCCCTATCCGGTGCGACGTCAGGGCAGTGCCTGCCTCCATCACATGGTATGATCGAATACCGACAATTTTCTCTTGAATCTCATATGTTTTTTCAGCTGTGCTGAACCGAAGCATTCTCCCGTCATTGCTTTCCGCTGCACGCCCTACCCCTTGCACATAGTTCGTGATTCTGTACCATCTGCACGAAGCCAACGATCTTTCGATGATCCAATCACGACCCGACAATTGAGTGGGATTTAGACAAACCGAGTGAGATGCGACACCTTCAAAGAACCGACAAAAGCTATAAATTTTGACCCAAGTTAATCGGACGCGACAGCTCTAGTGTCAAATCGAGTTGGATTTTGTCAAACCTAGTTGGACCCGACAATCAGAGTGATTTTGAAAAGAAAAAGTGTGGGGTGAGTGACGGGTTTCGAACCCGCGACCTCCGGATCCACAATCCGGCGCTCTAACCAGCTGAGCTACACCCACCACTGCGGGAAGCAAGCGCTCATCTTAGCAAATGCCGAAACGGTACCGCAACTCAGCTACGCGCGGGAATCAAAGGCGGCTTGCATCTCCAGGACAATGCGTTCCGAAGCTGCCTTGGGATCGGGAGCGTCACGAATGGGACGTCCTACCACGAGATAATCCGCTCCGGCCGAGATGGCGCTGGTCGGTGTACTGACGCGCGCGTGATCATCGGCACCTTGGTCAGATGGGCGAATGCCGGGGGTGACGATTAACAGATCTTGGCTCACTCGCTGCCGGATCACCGATGGCTCCTCACCTGATGCGACGACGCCATCGAAGCCGACCTCCGCGGCAAGTTTTGCACGGGCGGCCACCAAATCCGCGACGCTCCATTGAATCCCCATATCGCGCAAATCGGCGGCGTCGAAATTGGTCAACACCGTGACGGCCAGCAGTTTCAAGCCGGACCCATCGGACGGCACGGCACCTCTTCCCTCCAGCGCGGCATTCAGCGCTTTCCGGTTGGCGTGCACCGTGACAAAGTCGATGCCCATCGCAGCCGCCCGTGCCGTCGCACGCTTTACCGTTTCTTCAATGTCGAGAAACTTCAGATCTAGAAATATCCGTTTCTTGCGCAGACGCGCGTGCTTGATCATCTCCGGTCCCGCGACCGTGTACAATTCAAGTCCAATTTTGACGAAACTGATCGCCTCCCCTATACGGTCCAACAGATGCACCGCTTCCTCGGCGGATGCAACATCCAACGCAAGAATTAATCGATCCTTGGCATCAACGCTCGACATGATCGCTCTCCCCTTCCGGCCGCCTGCATGTCCGTTTCTGGCTACGAGAATCTCGCGCCATCCGTCATGCTCTAGGTGTTCGTCCTTTACCAATTCACCATGTCTTTAGTCCAACGCTCCCCCCACAAGTCCTTTAGCGACGACCCATTGTCAGCCTTCGGCTTCTTGACCCTTCAGGCGCTCCTATGATACACATTTGGCTTCTTTTTGCACCTTTCACGAGGAGTTCACATGCCGGTCATTCACAAGTCGACGATCAAGCGGGCTCGCCAATCCGTCAAACGTAACCTACGCAATCGAGCCGCACTGAGCTCCGTTAAAAACATTGTCAAAAAGGTCATGGGTGCCGTGGAAGGGAAGAGTGCCGACGAGGCGAAGACTTCTCTGCGCGCTGCCACCGCGGCCTTGCACAAAGCCGTCACGAAAGGCTTGATTAAGCCCAATACGGCGTCTCGACGTATCTCCCGCTTGTCCACCAAAGTCAACGCCCTGTCGGCCCCACGGACTTAGTCGTCCGCGCGGGCGATCCCGGAATCGTTCCCATGGTCCGCTCGGATTGCGGCCGCGCAGGCGCCGACGTCACGGGTTTCTTTCGGGAGCGATCGGCCACCCCACACAGTTCCAACCCGAGGGATTCCAATACGCGCGCAGGAGCGGTCGCGCCCGCTCCTTTCAGTTTCCCGTCGGTTTCGGCAAATAAGCGAAACGCCTCGTGAAGATGCGTATCCGAAAACCGTCCGACGAATTCGCGAACGTTGAACGGCGGCACACGCAACAAGCGCGAGGCCTCCCCCTCTCCTTTTCCGCTCTGTAACGATTCTTTGGCTTTCCACAGTTGACGGTATTGCCAGACCAGTGAGCCGAGCATGCGCAGCGGCGCTTCACCGGCTTCCAAATTGCGCGCGAAGATGCGCAGCACGCGGAGGCGATCGCCGCGGCCGATCGCCGCGGTCAGGTCAAACACGGAGGCGCCGACTTCGCCCCCTCGTAAGGCTTCGATATCCGCAGGCGTCGCGGTCCGCTCGCGAGGCACATAGGCCGACAGTTTCTCCAACTCTCGCTTCATGAAGGACAACGAGTTACTGCCGGCTAAATCTCGGAGCATGAGTATGGCCGCGTCGTCGACACGGAGGCCGATGCGTCCTGCTTCAGCCCGCACCCATTGCGCCAGTTGCGCGTCTGGCAGCGGAGCACACTCGATGACGGCGGACCGCTCCTTGAGCGCTTGGCTAAACTTCGTTCGTCCATCGAGCTTGACGGCGACAAAGATAAGGGTCGTGGAATCGCACGGCGTCTTCAGGTAGGGCAATAACAGTTCGCCATCGCGCGCCGATAATTTTTCCGCCGTTTTGACGATGATTAATCGCCGCGGCGCAAAGACCGGCGCTTCGCCGGCGCGCGTGAGAATTTCCGAGGCATCGCTCTCATCGCCGTACAGCACCTCACAATTAAAGTCGCCGAGGCCCTCCTCATGAGGAATGACAGCCTTGATCGCCGCCACGGCTTGTTCTCTCAGCTCATCCTCCTCGCCCAGTACCAGATAGAGTGGGCCTGGACCGTTTTTCTTCAGCGCCGTCGTCAGTTCGTAGAGTTTCATGGTTACGATTATTTACTGAAGCCGCCGCGATCGACGCCCGGTACCGTCACACCGGTGCCGACGCCTGCCGGCGCTGGCGCCGTGCCGTATTGTTCAAGATGGTTCAAAAAACGGTTGGCTAAGTCCTGGGCAACGAACTGACCGGCTTGCTCGAGGGCTCGCGTTTGCAGGATTCGATTAAATTGCAAATCATTGGTCACGTAAAATTCAGACGAGGCCGTCACCGTCTGAGACCAGATTGTCTTACCGATCCGTGTATTCTCAATCGTGGCGTTCACATACACGGTGACCCGACTTTCGAGCGTTTGTTGGAGGGTGAAGGCGATGGTCGGGACGGCGACGGCAATGATTCTGCCTTTGAGCACAAGATCACTCGGGCCCGGTCCATTCAGCACCTGCGTTCCACTCCCACTGGCAAACTCGCGCCGAGTGTAGGAGGCATATTTCGTTTCGAGATTTGGCTCGGTCGAGCGATTCTCGAAATTCAGAATGGTCATCGTCGGCGCATCGGTCTTCACGGCGGTGGTCGGCGCGCCACCGATGGTCGGTCCCTGCCCTTCGACTTTGAATTGATACCCGCATCCGTTGAGGAACAAAAGCGTGAAGAGCATGAATAGAGGCCTTAAGGCGGCAGTCGGATATCGTGAGGTGATCGACATCTGCGTAGGTCGCGGTCGCTTCACACAACGAAGTTCACGAGCTTCTTCTCGACATAAATTACTTTTCGGAGTGGCTTGTCCTGAAACCACTCTGACACTTTCGTGTCATGGCGCGCCTGCGTCACGATCTGTTCTTCGCTCCAATCCGCCGGCACCTCGATCTTGCTCCGCAATTTTCCGTTCACTTGAATAGGAATGGTCAACCGGTCGCTCACGACCAGAGCCGGATCGTATTGAGGCCACGGTTGCCTCGCCACGCTTGGAGTCTCGCCGATCCGCTCCCAGAGTTCTTCCGCTGCATGCGGCGCGAAGGGAGCCAGCAAGAGAATGAGCGTGTGAACCGCCTCGTTCAGCGCAAAGGTTTCGCCGGGCCGGCTTGATCCGTCTCGCTCCGCGACAAATTTATAGAGTCCATTCACATATTCCATCAAAGCGGCAATGGCGGTATTGAATTGAAACTCCCGCTCGATGTCGTCGGTGACCTTCTTGATTGTACGATGCGTCAACCGTCGCAAGTCGTGTACGCGCGCGAGCACCTCGCTCTCATCGGCGAACCGGCCGGCGGGCTTGCTTAATGCAGGTTGCAGGTCCATCAGCAGGCGCCACACACGATTGAGAAACCGGAACGACCCCTCCACCCCGGAATCGCTCCATTCCAGATCCTTATCCGGCGGCGCGGCAAATAGCGAGAAGAGTCGGGCTGTGTCTGCCCCGTAGGTCGTAATGAGATGTTCGGGATCCACCACATTTTTCTTCGACTTGGACATCTTTTCTACGCGCCCCTTGACCACCGGGCGCTGGCACTGCGCGCAGCGAAAGCCGTCTTTCTCCGAGCCCAATACCTCCACCGGAAATAACCACTCATGTATGGGGCAGCGATAGGTTTCCTTGCACACCATGCCTTGGGTCAGCAGGCTATGGAACGGTTCATCGACTTTCGTCAATCCAAGATCGCGCACGACCTTGGTAAAAAACCGTGCATACAGCAAATGAAGTACGGCATGCTCGATGCCCCCGATGTACTGATCCACCGCCATCCAGTAGCCTGCCGCCTGCTGATCGATCGGCACGCGATCGGCATGCGGAGAGCAATACCGAAGAAAATACCACGATGAATCCATGAAGGTATCCATCGTATCGGTTTCGCGTCGAGCCGGCTCACCGCATTTGGGACAGCGCACCTGCACGAAGGAGGGGACCTGCGCAAGTGGAGAAGAGCCTTTTCCCGTGAAGGGCACATCGGTCGGAAGCCGAATGGGAAGATCCGACTCCGGGACAGGAACAACCCCGCAGGCCGCACAGTAGATCATCGGAATCGGCGTGCCCCAATAACGTTGACGGGACACCCCCCAGTCGCGCAGGCGATAGTTCACCGTCCGGCGCCCCATTCCCTCATCTTCAATCGCCTGAGCGATGCGCATTTTGGCGTCGAGCGACGACAAGCCCGAAAAGCGATCCGAATTCACCAAGCAAGACGCGTCGTCCTGCTGTTCGTACGCATGATCCAGCCGCGTCTCATCGAGCGTATTGTCGGCGTTTTGTATGACCAGCGTGATGGGGATACGATATTTCGTGGCAAACTCAAAGTCGCGTTGATCGTGCGCGGGTACCGCCATAATGGCGCCGGTGCCGTATTCATAGAGGACAAAGTTCGCGACCCAGATAGGAATGCTGGCCTTGGTAAATGGATTCAACGCATAGCCGCCGGTAAAGACACCTTCTTTCTCACGGTCGACGGCCAGGCGTACCAGCCGGTCTTGCTGGGACACCCGCGCCACGAATTCTCGGACTGCCGCCGCCTCGCGCCGTCCCGCGATCAAGCGTTCGACCAACGGCGATTCGGGCGCCAAGCTCATAAACGTCGCCCCGAAAATCGTATCCGGGCGGGTCGTAAACACGCGGATGGCCTTCAAATCCTCTTGAGGTTCGGCGAGTGGAAAATCGACTTCCACGCCATCGCTCTTACCGATCCAGTTGCGTTGCATGGTCAAGACACGTGCCGGCCAGTTCGTGAGGCTCTCGCAGCCTTGCAACAGTTGTTCGGCATAGGCGGTGATGCGAAAGAACCATTGCTCCAGTTCCTTCTGGACCACGACCGAATCGCAACGCCAGCAGCGTCCCTCTTCCACCTGCTCGTTCGCTAACACCGTTTCGCAACTCGGGCACCAATTGACCGCGGATCGTTTGCGATAGGCCAATCCCCGTTCGTACATTTTCAAAAAGAACCATTGATTCCAGCGGTAGTACTCAGGCTCGCAGGTCGTCACCTCACGGGTCCAATCATACGACAAGCCCATTTGCTGGAGCTGCTTACGCATGTACGCGATGTTTTCCGTGGTCCATTGGTGAGGATGGACCCCTTTGGCAATGGCGGCATTCTCTGCGGGCAAGCCGAACGCATCCCACCCCATCGGATGCAACACGTTGAACCCACGCATCCGCTTGTAGCGCGCAATAACGTCACCGATCGCGTAATTGCGGACGTGCCCCATATGAATGCGTCCGGACGGATAGGGAAACATTTCCAGGCAATAATACTTTGGCAGCGCCGGATTTTCCGTCGCCGCAAATGTCTTGTGCCGGTCCCAGTATGCTTGCCAGCGCTCTTCGATGCGTCGATGGTCGTACGAGTGCGACTCGGTCTGATTGGTCATGCGTGTCCCACTACAATCGATTCAATGGACTGTACTGTATAGTACCGTACTGCACAAAGCGAAAAACCTTAACACAGAGAGGAAACGCCTCACAAGATTGGCGGGAAGTCTGGGGGGTTATCGGCCGTTCTCTTCGGGGGTGCCGCCCAATCGAATGGTATTCGCACCGTGCTTTTCGATCACGGCATCCATGGCGGCAATAGCCTTGTTGGTCCGTTGGTCGAACAGATTCTCGGTGGCCGGCAACAGATCGGACAGTGAAAGCCCCACGAGCCGGTACCGCGTGCGAGGCGTCATGAGGTTCGCGAGCGCGGGCTGAATGGCCTTCCACATGGGCGGATCGTAATTGAGCGGTTGGGAAAAATGACGTTGACGGACAGTCACGATAAATTTTGCGTCCTTCAGTTTGACCGTAAAGGCCCCGGCCGCTAAACCTTGCAGGCGTAACTCATGCGTCAATTCACTCAAAAATCCGCGGAGCGTCCGTTCGAGCACGTCGAGGTCTGCTGTGTCTTCATCAAAGGTCGTCTCGTGACTCAGGCTTTTCGCGGCGCGGTCGGCGACGACGAGCTCCCGATCAATGCCTTTTGCCATGTTCTGCAGCGCTGCCAGGCGAGATCCCCACATGCGACGTAATGTGGATTCGTAGAGCGGATCGAACAGATCGGCGATCAGCCGGATGCCGCGGGATTCCAATGCCTGGGCGGTCTTCGGCCCGATTCCAGGCAGTGACCGTACCGCCCGCTTCGCGAGGAACTCCGCCTCCATACCCGGCTCGATGACGGCCAGCCCGTCCGGCTTATGACAGTCCGCCGCAACTTTGGCGACCGTCTTGCCGGTTGCAAAGGCGACCGTACAGCATAGTCCCGTGGCAGCGTAAAGAGATTCCTTCACGATCTTGCCAAGCGCGATCGGATCGGGATAGCGCGTCTGGAGTTCCGTCGTATCCACATAAAATTCATCGATGCTGCTCCACTCGGTAGCGGGAAAGAGACGATCGGTTACCTCGCGCATGCATTCATGCATCCGGCGATACAGGGCCCGATCCGGAGGGATGAGAATCAGGTCGGGGCACAGTCGAAGCGCATGAGCGGTCGGCATGGCGGCTTTGACGCCATATGCTCGCAAGAGGTAACTGGCGGCGGTGATAATACCGCGGGGCGGAGGAGAGCCGACGGCAACTAATCGGCCGTCCAGCGAGGGGTTCGCCACGATGGCCGATGAGGCATACATGGCATCTACATCACCGAAGAGAATCCGGCGCGGCCAACGGCTCATCTGGACACCTACGGACCGGCGTACGGCAGAACCAATTGCAGGCCGGGCACCGCTTGGTCTGTCACAGCGTGGCTAGTGGGAGACTCTGAGTTCGGTGTGGCCGGACTCGCCGACACGACGCACGATTCTTCAATGACGCGTGGCAGCTCGCGCAACTTTCCAAGACAGGCGCCGCACCGATGACGACGGGGGCGAATCGTCTTCCGTTGCCGATGATATTCGCAGCCGCACTCCGTGCATCGCCATGTATATTTCGTGAACGCCTGGACGGCTCGATCAAGTGAATGGCGAATCGTAATGCCCAGGCCATCGCGATTCATCCTCGCCATGAGGCGAGAAAACTCCGCCCCATGGTTAGGACGTCGGCAGAGCACATCGAACTGCCATTGGTGAATCATTTCATGCGCCAGCGTCCCTACGATTTCCTGTTCGACCTGATCTTGAAGCAGTGGCAGAGAGAGTCGAATAAGTCGCCGCGTCTTATCTAAAGGACCTGAGGCGGATGATGGGGCTTTAGGTCCGACTCGGCTGACAAACATACCAACCGATGCGGTTAAGCGGGGACTCCAGAGGATGGGAATCGGCGACAGCCGGCCTTCGAAATATCCCAGATTGAGCTGGCGCCAAATCTCATGCAATTGTTCGGTAGAGAAGGGCGGCACGGTCGGAGTTGTGATTTCCATTCTATCGATCAGGCCGCCACACGGTAGGCCAATGAGGGGTGCAGTGTTCCGCAATACCTTGGGTGCGGCAGAAAAGGAAAGAATGAGCACGATCAATCGGCCGGCCGTGTTACGGGGTAGCAAATAACTCTTCTTCAATCAGTTCGCACAACACATGGCCCAGCGTAATATGGCTCTCTTGAATTCTGGCGGTGACGGTCGAGGGCACTACGAACAGGTATTCGACCGCCTCGGCAAGCTTCCCGCCCTTTCCGCCGGTCCAGCCTATGGTCGTTAATGCCAACTCGCGAGCGGCGTCGAGTCCTTTTAATACGTTGGGAGAATTGCCGCTAGTGCTGATGGCGATGACGACGTCGCCCTTCTGACCATGCGCTTTCACTTGACGGGCAAAGACTTCTGTAAAATCGTAATCGTTCGAGATGCACGTCACAGCCGCCATATCGGTGCCCAGAGCGATCGCGGGAAGGGGACGTCGCTCACGGAGATACCTGCCGACAAACTCCGCCGCGATGTGCGAAGCATCGGTGGAACTGCCGCCATTACCGAACAGCAGTACTTTTCGACCGTCACGGAACGCGCCGGCAATGACGTGCGCGACCTGAACGATGCGGTCGGCATGCGCGTGGACGAAACGGCGTTTGACGTCGGCGCTCTCTTCAAACGCCTTGATTGCGCGCTCTTTCATCGAGGCGAATTGTAGGCCAGCAGCGAAAGGGTGTCAACGAATCAGTCACGGATTCCGCGTTCACTTTTTCGGCAACGTGGGATCAGAGCGGCGGCTGATCACGTTCATGGCCAGTGCGATCATCGAGCCCACATCGGACACGGTCGCGGGCAGCACTAAGGTGTTGCTGGATTTGGCTAGCTCGCCGAATTTACCGATGTATTGCTCGGCGACGCGAAGTTGAACGGCCTCATAGCCGCCCTGGACCTGCGTGGCCTCGGCGACCTTGCGAAGCCCTTCGGCCGTGGCATGCGCGATGGCAAGAATGGCCGAGGCTGCACCTTCCGCCTCATTGATCTGCTGCTGCTTCTTGGCTTCGGAGGCCTTGATGACTTGTTGCTTCTGGCCCTCCGCCTGATTGACCGCGGCATCGCGTTCGCCTTCTGAGGTAAGAATGACCGCCCGTTTTTCACGCTCGGCACGCATCTGTTTTTCCATCGCGGCCAGCACATCTCTGGGCGGGGTGATGTTCTTAATCTCATAGCGGAGCACTTTGATGCCCCACGGCTCGGAGGCTTTGTCCAGTTCGTTGACGACCTGCACGTTGATATTGGTCCGTTCTTCAAACGTTTTGTCCAGATCGATTTTTCCGATTTCGCTACGGAGGGTTGTCTGCGCCAACTGGATGATGGCGAATTGATAGTCCGAAATACCGTAAGAGGCCCGGTGAGGATCGAGCACCTTGAGATAGAGCACACCATCGACGCCGACCTGAACATTATCGCGCGTGATACAGATCTGCTCCGGAATATCGATGGCAGTTTCTTTGAGCGAATGTTTGTATCGCACGACGTCGAAAAACGGAACCAGAATGTGAAACCCGGCGTTGAGCGTCGTTGAGTATTTCCCCAGGCGTTCCACGACAAACGCGCTTTGCTGCGGGACCACGCGCGCGGTTTTGGCCACCACGACGACGACAAGCATGGCCAACATCAGAACAACGACTAATCCACCCGACATGATCGTCTCCTCCATCCGTTAGGCTGCTTTTTCCGTCCTATGTGTTCTGTTGCCGACAAACGACACTACCATCAAGGACTATTCGGATTTGACCCACAGCGTCAGCCCGTCCACCCGTTCTACCCGCACGCGCTGTCCTTTGTTCAACACCACACTGCCCGTATTCCGGACGTTCCACGTCGATCCCCGCAATTCCGCCTTTCCGAGTTGACCGGGCAGCAAGGCCTCCATCAGCATCGCCGTCTCGCCTGCGATGGCATCCACCTCGCGGCCGACCGGTTCATGGGCTTTCATCCAAACGAGCAATGAGTTTCGAAATAAGAAGAGCGAGATAACCGACAGGATCGAGAACAAGAGCCATTGCAACCACGCGGTGGCGAGCCATCCGAATCCGGCCAGCGCTCCCACCACCAATGCCGCCAAGCCGAAAAACAGAACATAAAATCCTCCGGGGGTGGCCATCTCGCCTCCCAAGAGCACCAACCCCAATAACAGCCAATACCACCACACCATATGGCGACCCCGCTTCAGCAGAGCGTAAAGGCGTTTACGTACCGTGTCAAGAATGCACGACGAGACTCCATTGGTCATTCGCGGTCGCGCTCATGCAAATTGCCATGGCAGACGAGCGGGCTCGCATGATACCCTTTGCGGACTCGAATCGCACGATGGCCGCTCGTAGTGTGCCGCTATGCACATACTCATACTGGATGCCGATCCGCTCGTCTTGACGGCCCTGGCCGACACGGTGAGGCGCCGACTCCCCGGCCTCGGTGTGCATGCGGCCACCTCCTTCCACGCAGGCCTGAAAAAGCTGACGACCCGCGGCTACGATGCCCTCATCGTCGAGGCTCAGCTGACCGACGCATCCGGCGTAGCCGCCTTCTCCATGCTCCGCCAGCGATATCCGGACACGCCGGTGATTCTCATGGCGGCGCAGTTCGACCAGTCCCTCATGGCCCACGCCACGCTCAGCGGCGTGTATCACTATCTGCATAAGCCGATAGAGCAGAACGTCTTCATGGCCCTCTTGAATCGGGTGATGGAATGTAGACGGTTTGGGGGAGAGATCGATCAACTCACCGCCAAAGCCAATCGCCATACAAAGCGGGCCAGAAAGGCCATTGCTTATTCACGCTTGCTGATCGAGGCCAAGGAACGCCTCCTGAGCCGGCGTCAACATTCTCTTGAGCAATCGGAATCACAGCGCGACCGTTTGGCAAACGTGGCGGAGGACCTTCGACTCGGCATCTTGCTGCTCGATCAGTCCTGGCGGATCGTATGGCTCAATTCGATGGTCCCTCCGGCCTTATGCGCGAAGTCGCGCGAGGAGATGCTGGGCCGACTTATGTGGGAGGCGTGTCCCGACCTCATCGGCTCCGTCTTTGAGCGCGAGTGCCGGCGTGCGGCTCAAGATCAGACTGCCATTCGATTTGTCTCACGCTTCTCCGCCAACGATCCGGAGTATGACGTCGACGCAAATGTCTGCGCCGAAGGGATGTCCATTCTTTTTCAACAGCGCGAGGCGGCCGAACGAGAGCACGGCGGGCAAGGCAATCGTGGACAAGACCCACATCCGTTTATCAATGTATCTGGCGATCAAGCAGCTGTCTCGGCTCAGTCGTCTATTACATTCGCGCGCGGGCCACAGCAAGGGTCTTCGCCCGACTCGAACTGGAAGCATCTTTCGGAACAGGTCCAATGCGCGCGGGAAGCTGAGCGAGCCCGAATCGCTCGTGACCTCCATGATGATCTCGGACAACTGTTGGCCGCTCTGAAAACAGATCTCGCTTGGCTGGATGCGCGGTTGTCACCCCAACAGTTGCCTAGCCTCTTGAAAGTGAGATTTATGGCCCATCTGGTCAACCGCATGGCTGATGCCGTGCGACGGATCTGCAGCGAATTGCGGCCCGCTATCTTGGATGACCTCGGCCTCGCCGCGGCAATGCAGTGGCAAGCCTCCACCTTTGAACACCGGACAGGGCTTCGCTGCATCGTCTCTATCAAGGGGATCGATCGGCTTGAGTCCGATCAAGCAACAGGGCTGTTTCGAGTGTTTCAGGAACTGTTGACCAATGCACCCCTTCACGCGCGTGCGACGGTCGTCTGGATAACGTTGAAGGAAGAAGAGTCCGGCCTGATTTTAGAGGTCAACGACAATGGTCCCGACACACCGCAGAGCGACTTGGATGCAAAAATACAGAATCTTGCCAACCTCCACGAACGAGTCCTCCTTCTCGGCGGAGAGCTCTCCCTCAAGAGGCAACCCGGCCAAAGCGCGAGTATCATCGTCACGATTCCCCTGGCCAAGCGTCCGACTGACGTCAAGCGCATGGAGTCATGAGAAACCGCGGCTTGGTGATCAGAATGGGAGAAGATCGCTACGCGTGAGCAGCACTGCTCTCGTTATAGGCGGCAACCGCCTTATTCCAGGCGGTAAGCTGGCAGGAACTCCAATTGCCCACATTTTCTACCGTCACCAGATAGCCGGTTGAAAGGTACGCATAGATTTTGGCAGGATCGACATTGGCCACGAATAAGGCCGATGAAATCATATTTCGCACTTCCGCCTCGGTAATCGGCGTCTCGCCGTCCTGACACGATTCCGGCACGTGCACGGCCCCCATCTCGATCATTATATCTATGCTGGCAAGTTCCAGGTCATTGACGTGGCGCTCAAGGTCCGGACGCTGCCAGAGCGGTCTTCTGCGAATATTCCAATCTTCTGCGACGGCCATGCTTTTCACCCCGTTAACTTCTTAACGGTCGAATGAGTGAAAAGCTTGAGATGAACCGAGAACGGTAAGAACGGTGAATGGTTATGAGAGCGGAGGGGCAGGAAGAAGAATTCTATGCGACTTCGATCAGACCGTCTTGAATCGCCACTTTTAACAACTGGGCCGTATTGCTGACCCGAATCTTTTTCATCATCGTAGCCCGATGGGCTTCCACCGTCTTGATACTGATGTGCAGGCGCGTTGCCATTTCTTGATTCTTTAGCCCCGCCCAAATCAGCGACAGAATTTCCTGCTCACGTGGTGTAAAATCCTCGGGGCGTCGTCGTCGTGGTTGGACAGGTTGTTGTTTGGTGGTCCGTTGCATGTCTATTGTGTAAACCTTGTGATGTTGGAAATACTGTCAGTGATTGTACAATTCGACTGTGAGACATAGGCCTGCGTGGAATGACCGATGAGACGTATCGCGCAGAGGCGAATGGTCCCGTGCTAACGAACGAGAGAAGGACAAGCAAATGACTAAAAGAATTTTACTGGCGGAAGACGGGAAAGAAACACAAGCCGTGGTGAGACAGATTCTAGTCGGCGAAGGGTTCGACGTAAAGGCCGTGGGGACGGGAACCGATGCAGTGAACGCGCTGGCTCATGGCACATTTCACGCGGCCATTTTAGACCTGGGTCTTCCGGACGTGTCGGGACTGGACGTGCTGAAACGGTTACGAGCTGAGGGCTCGAAGATTCCGGTGATTGTGATCAGCGGACGGGACGACCATCCCTCACCCACCATTAAAGAGAACGCTCAAGGATACCTTACCAAACCATTTACTCTCGAAGCCCTACGTGTTCAAATCGAGCGTTGGATATAGATCTTCTCCAGCCCGCCTTGAGAGTTGAATTGTTCATACTGTGGAAGAAAGCCTTACCGCCCTCTCCCCTTTCGGCCCGTGCGTTGGGTTGCGCGAGCGGACGACGATGGCCGTTTGATTGGAGTTTCTCGTTCCGCGCGATCGCGCTCTGTTGAACTCCCCCGTCCTACTTTGTTGATCGACGATCCGAACGGATTGTACTCTTTCTCTTCCATGCCAATCTCCCATTAGATTGTTGTCATTATAGTTACTCTTGAGCTCGAAACAAAGAGGTCGGGCTGAAGGTTCATTTGCTGTATCGCTTTGAGACCCCCCTTATCTCTTACGATACGCAGAGAGTTTTCGATCCTTCCCGCCCCCCTTCGACATCGTCCCACAATGCACGCTTTTCATTGTTATTTCGCGGGGCTTGTCTTTCGTATGACGGACGTCGGCAACGGGTCCTGTAATTGCTTTATCACCTCACCAGGATTTTATGAGCCGTCCGTCGGTCTCTTGCAGGGGGTGATGTGATGATGTTGCTTGAGCAGGATGCAGATATGTCTGACACAAGCCGAGTCATGAAGCTGATGAAATGCGTGATCAGAAGCGGGGCCTACACCTATGCTGCACTGGACGACCTCTATGTGGAGTTGAAAATAAACGGGGGATTTCTTCGTGGTCGTAAGATGGCGGCGGCCACTGACCAACGGACACGCGAGGAATTGGTCGGCTATGTGACGGCGTTGGTCACGGTTCTTGTGCGACGCGAGTTCGGTCAGCCGGATGAAACGCAATCCGTCGTATCGGTCCTTGAAGAGTTCGTGTTTCAACCCGAATGGCACGCGGCGCGGCCGGCATACCAACGTTACGTTGCCCGGTACTTAGATGCGTCCCCTGGCGAATCGCTCGTGACGCCGCGGCACAAAGTGTTGCTCATTCTCTTTCGTCAAGTCTTGATGGATATCTGGAGCGTCCCGCCAGAACTGTTCATCCAAGAACGGTCGCTCCAACGATATTGCGAAGCACTCACCGGTCTACAGAATAGGCTCGAGCACCTCATCATGGAATCCATCCAAGACTCGCGATGAGTCGCGATAACGGTCAGACCCACCTCACACAATCGTTCGCCGATTTCATGGCTTTCCACAGTCACGCCGGGAGAAGTCAGGATTCGCTGTCAGAAGGCAAGAATCGAATCTAACCGACAACAACTGGCATTTCCGCAGTTGCTACACTTCTCACATGAAGGCAACTCGAATCCGATTGACGGTATTGGCGGATTTCACGATCTGCAGTCTGCTGTTTGTTGTGCCAATCGAGTTTCATCCTATCCTCGGGGTGTGTGCCGGCTCTATCGGCCACATTCTGTCTCAATTCATTTTTCCCGTTGAATTATCGAGACAGCCGGCCTTGTCGTAACGTCGCCGCCGCAACTCGTTTCTCTAAACCTATCGCTTGAGCCTTTTGCCTGCCGCGCTCTGCAGCTCAGGGACGCACCGGCCGTACTGAATTCAGAAAGGCTTCGACCTCCGTGATGACCACTGCCTGTTCTTCAGGCGTCAGCTTTTCCCAATGCTCCTTCAACGGTTCAAAATATCGTCGAATGGAAGTATACAAACTGTACGTCTTGCTCCCCTTCTCGTCTCCCAGATCTGCCATATAGCGCCCCCTTTCAGGCCAGTGTAGAGAATCCCTCTTTTGGGAACAAGCCACCTCCGCTTTCCGATCTCACCGTCTGCATCGATGACGAAGCAACATACAACGCTTTTGTCTGTGTCGTTCTGCGCGACGGAGCGTCTTCTGAAAATTCTTCTCTACGAAAGAGGCAACGTCTCGAGGCCTGGGCTATGAAGCTTGAAATCAGGATGGATTGGAATTGGCGGTGGCGGATAAAATGGTCTGTGCCAACACATCGACATCAAAAGGCTTCCGCACGACGGCAAATAAATTCGCCGGCAGAATCTCTCCCGAGCTTTCAATCACGCGGGTCATGAGGATGACCGGCGTGCATCCGGTGATCGTGTTCATGCGTGTCGTGAACTCATCGCCATGCATACCCGACATCCAGAGATCGGTCAGAATCACATCAAACCTTTCGACCTGAAGTTGATCGAGCCCTTCGCGAGCCGATAGAGCGGTGGTAATAGTGCTGTGGGGAAGGCGTCTCTTCAATGCTGTGGGAAGCGCTTCGATCAGCAAGGGATCGTCATCGATGAGCAGCATGCGCATAAGTTAAATGTTTTCGTCTCTGGAAAGCCCTGCCTATCGGACAGACGGTAACGCCGATAGTCATGCATTCCCTTACATCGATGGTCTAGTGGATTTGACTTATCAAGGCTCATTGCGCTTCTTTCATTAATCGAAGCGAGCACATCTTGAAGGTTCTGAACTCGGAATTGAAGGCCTTAAAGCGGTGATGCTATATTCGCCTTCATGGCCATGGACGGTCCCATTAAAGCACTACTCATCGCAATCGCCGATGATGCGCCAGCGGCGGTCTACTCAATTAATCGTCTGAAACCGGACCTTCTCTGCTTTTTCGGTCCAGCCTCGGTCAAGCCGCTCATCGAAAGCGCCATTCAACCGCACATTGCGCAAATGCCGAGACGTTGGGATTGTGTCATCACCAGCGACGCCTCGCACTTCGCCGCATGTTGTCAGGCCCTCGCGCGCATGCTTCCCGACCTGCTGCAAACGTGGGAGGTCAAAACCGGTGACCTGGTGATGGATATGACCGGAGCCACGCCGGCTATGGCAGGCGCCATGATGTTAACGGCGACTCCCTATTGTTCACGCGTCGTCGCGCTAGGCACACGAACCGCTGCCGACTCGCAGGACGCTGAATCGATCACCCTTGACGGACAGGAACGACTTTGGTCGCACGGCAATCCGTGGGATGAGGCTGCCGCTGCGACGCGCCGCGAAAGCTGCGACCTTTTCAATCGGGGAGCATTTCTGGCTTCTGCGCAGCTATTCCGTCAACTTGAAGCGCGCGTGAGTGGAGGGCAAAAACCGCTGTACCGGGCATTAGCCGATCTTGCAGACGGGTACGGCTTGTGGGAGCGGTTTCAACATCGGCCGGCATGGGACAAACTGAAGACGTCGCTGAAAGCATTGGACATGGCATCCATCTGGGGCGGTCCACCCGGCCTCAAACATCTTCTGCCGGCCTTGAAGCCGAATATCGGCTTTTTGGAAAAGCTCATTCTCGATCCAGGTGACGTGAAGGAAGCCATGGCATACGACCTTCTGGCCCATGCGCGCCGTCGGGCCGAGGTGGATCATCACGTCGAAGCCGCGGTGGCTGTGCTGCTTCGTGCGCTGGAAGCCTTTGCCCAGTTTCGCCTGTGGAAACACCATCGCATCAAAACCTGGGATGTGCGGCCTGAACAGTTGCCTGCCGAATTACAGGAATCTTGTCGCCTCTGTTTTTTAGATGACCTCGACGGCAAATACAAACTGCCATTGTTGGCTCAATTCCGCGCCCTCGCAGGACTCGGAGACCCAATGGGTCAGGCATATGTTGGGCAATGGGCCAAAATGAAACCGTTTCTCGATGCCGTGAATCACGCCGTGCTGGGTCACGGGTTTGAACCGATTAAAGCCGAACGGTTTCACCAGTTGCATGATCTGATCCTGAAAATCACCTCTGTCAACGAAGGATCACTGCCCATTTTTCCGACGTTGACCTTGTAAACAACGATTCCCTTTGACGGACGTGGCCCATCTATCGCGGTCACAGCCTAATCGGCTATGGACATTCAGATCTACTATGAAGATACGGATTGTGGCGGCGTCGTCTACTATGCCAACTATCTCAAATATTTCGAACGGGCTCGAACACATTATCTGAGCGATCGCGGAATTGCAGTTGCGGACCTTTTATCGGATGGAACGCAATTCATGGTGACGCACGCCGAAATACACTACCGATCTCCCGCTCGTTATGGAAATACGCTCGCGATCGAGACGCAGATTACAAATCGGAGCAAGGCGTCGTTGACCTTTGCTCATGTTATCCGGGAACGAACGAGTCAGCGTACGATCGTGGAGGGTTCCGCCACACTGGCGACGGTGAACCTCGAAGGCAAACTTAAGCGATTGCCCCAGGCGTTGTTAGATATACCCGACCATCCCACGAACAGTTCACTTTTAGGGTCATCCTCGACCCACCACGCTTTGGCGCTTGATCGTAACAAGCAGTCAGGATAGACATGGAAAAATTGGGGACATGGCTGGCGTTGTCAGCCGTCGCGGTCGGTTTTGTCGTATTGGTTTGGCTACTGTTTGCCGACAATCCGAAAGACAAGAAGAAGAAAAAGTAAGAAGAAAAAGTGAGCGCGCTCAGGAATGAGTGCCGGTGGGTTGATGTTTAAAGATGTCGGGATAATGTTCGAGCCCGCATTCCGGGCATAAGCCGTGACTGAAATCCGCTTGCGAGTTCGCGGCGATGTAGACTTCGATCTGCTTCCAATATCCCTTGTCATCCCGTATTTTTTTGCAATACGAACAGATCGGCAAAAGGCCGCGCAGGGTTTTCACTTCGTCTTCCACGCGTTTTCGGGTCAGGGAAAGGATAGCGACGAGCCAGAGGACAAAGATTGTGATGCCACGGTTGGCCACGCCGAGCCACAACAAGCCCGGGGGAGACAGCAAGAAGCCCAGAATAGCTCCCGCCGTACAACTCATGGCGACGATCAGGACTAACGACGCTTCCTGCCGGTTCGACCACAACGCGATCCACGCGACAGGTGCGACATACAACAGCGCATCCGCGACCCCCTTGGGGATGAGAAGGTCGAGAGAGAAAATGCCGATGGTCAACGCCAAGATCGGCGTCAACTTGAGTGCGCGCGCCAGTCCAGGATGTTCTGATGCCGTACCGGCGGTAGATGAAGATTCCACACCTTGAGCTTGTCGCAATTTCTTCACGCCATCCAACCGAAATCCATTAAGCACTGGTCTGACAGAACTCTTCCTTGAGTTGAAAGTATTATAGGAGATGACCCGGCACTTGGCTATCAGGCAAACTACTACGTGATCATGTCAGAGCTATCGGGACCAGTTGATTAGGTCCGCCACATTGCGATGATCCACCCGAATTTCCGCGACTCGAGTACCTGATCGGTCGGAGCCTTTAGGAGTCATCGTGACTCGGCCTTGCTGCAACAAGTCCTCAAGCTGTTGCCGCGCCTCTTTTCCTCCCTGCTCAAGAGCCAATGGCGCAGTGACCCCTTGGACACGGATGCTCTCTCCTCCATAGGAAAACGTTTCTCCGTCAATGACCCTGATACGGGACGCATCGAGTGTTTGTTCCCGCTTCGACCTCCCAGCCGAATCAGTGGAACGCCTTACTATGCGTGGGAAACTACGTTGCCTGATTGTGCTGATGCCTCGAACTTTGCGCGTACTGATCCGAGTCGTGAGGGCGTTGGATTCACTCGGAACGGCCGCCGACGCTCGATGGACTCTGGACCCCGCTTCATCCTTTTTCGTCAGTTGCTTGGCCGCAAAGACGGAAGTCGGGCAGGTCATCCACAGTATCGACACGACGGCCAATAGCCATCCATACGAAATCTTCCCTTCATTGCTTCTCATGCCTTCCCCTCCCTTTGTTCACCAAACGTCGACCATCGTCAGTCACTTGCAGCGACAAGATTGCAAGTCCCATGCGCGTCGGTTGACAACCTCCAAAAGCGCATGCTGAAATGGCCAACGTTTCAGGAAGGAGTATTTTTATGGATATGTTTGGACGAGTCGGGTTAGTCGAAATCCCCATCCTCATCGCGCCGGATCAAAAAGCTTGGCTGGATCGCATGATTAAGGAAGGCAAGATCGCAATTCCTCCTGGTGGGACGCTCGAAAAGGGGTCCCTGTACTCCATGTTCATCCGGATGCTGCTGCACAACGCGATGGAGGAACAGAAGCGCCAGGAAGCGTTAGATGCCGAGGATGAAGACGACGAGTAGGCGTCAATGTATCCGAAGAGGCATTCTACGTATCCACGAGGATACTCCGGAGTCTACAGGGCTCGGAAAACGGCGAGAGCGCTTGCCACCGTGCGGGCAATATCGCGTGAGGTATGAGCGGTGGACACGAAGGCCGCTTCGAATTGTGAGGGAGCGAAATAGACACCCTTGCTCAACATGCGATGGAAAAACTTGGCATAGCGTTCCGTGTCCGATTGTTTCGCCGTCGCATAATCAACCACAGGATGGTTGGTAAAGAACGCCCCCAACATTGATCCTACCCGCGTTTGCGTCAACGGTATTCCCGCTCGCGCTGCGGCATCCCCAAGCCCCTCGGCCAAGGCCTGGGCTTGCGCCTCCAATTTCCGGTAGACACCGGGAGCCTTGAGACGCTTCAGCGTTTCAAATCCCGCCGTCACGGCTAATGGATTTCCCGACAAGGTTCCAGCCTGATAGACCGACCCGGCCGGAGCCACCTGCTGCATCAGTTCCTTTGCTCCGCCATAGGCCCCCACCGGTAGGCCGCCACCGATAATTTTTCCGAGACACGTCAAATCCGGCGCGATACCGTACAGGGTCTGAGCCCCGCCATAGTGCACGCGGAATCCGGTGATGACCTCGTCAAAAATCAACACGATGCCGTATCGGCTGGTAAGTTCTCGAAGCGCCGGTAGAAATTCGTCGTGAGGGGGAACGACACCCATGTTGCCGGCGACGGGTTCGACGATCACACAGGCCAACATCCGAGCGTTGGTCTCGATCATCTGATGAAGAGCTTTGATGTCGTTATAGGGCGAGGTCAACGTATGGCGGGTAAAATCGGCCGGCACACCCGGCGAGTCGGGTAGGCCTAACGTCGCGACGCCGGAACCGGCTTTGGCCAGCAGGTAATCGGCGTGTCCATGATAACAACCTTCGAACTTCAGGACGCCGTCCCGCTTCGTGTGCGCGCGGGCGACTCGAATGGCGCTCATAATCGCCTCGGTCCCTGAATTGACCAGTCGGACCTGCTCCATAGATGGGACAGCGTTTGTCACCATCTCCGCGAGGCGGACTTCCAATTCCGTGGGGGCCCCATAGCTGGTGCCCCTGGCCGCCGCGCGGGTGATGGCCTGAATAACAGGCGCGGGAGCGTGCCCCAAGATCATCGGTCCCCACGAGAGGACATAATCGATAAAGCTGTTCCCATCGACATCGTACAGACGTGCGCCTTTTGCACGCTTGATAAAAAGTGGATGGCCTCCGACAGAACGAAACGCGCGAACCGGGCTATTTACGCCGCCGGGAATCACGAGTTGCGCAGCCGAAAACAGTTTTTGAGACGTCGTGGTCTTCATAAAAGCGCGACACGGTACCATGGGTCGCTAAACCGGTCAAGGCAAGCCGCATTCAGTTCAGGCTCGTCCCGTTCCCAGTGGGAACACGGCAGTGCGAATGACCGCACCTAGGCGCGAGGACCTATTTTTTGAACAGCGGCACGTTCCACTGGGCCCGCTTCGATTTGAGGTGTTCGGAGACGGCCAACAGGACATGAAACGGAATCTCCGGACGCACCTCTTGCTCCGTGCCCCATACCTTTCCGGCTTGTTCTAATATGGACAGGAATGTTCGATAGTCCTCATCGTGCTCCGGCAATATCTGTTCCGCCTCGGTCACAACGAACAGATAGCCCGGCGCGGGCAGCCATTGGAGATCGGTTAAACAATCTTCAAAGGCATCCCAATTTTTTCCGAAGTAGGACGGAAAATCCAAGACCCGCGAAAATTCACCCAGCAAACCGGATTTGCTCTTGCATTTCCGGCCGTGAAATTCTCTGACGACATAGCCAGGCGGGGGCGCAATCTCGTCGTGATACGTGTGATCTTTTTTTAAGACCAGCAGCTCCACATAAGGAGGATGGATGGACCGCAAGTGATCGATGCTCATTCGGCCGCCTCAGTTCAAAGGTACGAAACTACGGTAATGGTCGCCGGTGTAATACGCCTTACCGCTCTGCTGTTCAATCACGACACGCTCCGCGCCGCGATTGCGTCCTGGGACCTTCGGATGCACATCGTATTCTCGATAGTGGCCGAAGGGAAGCTTGCGTTCCCGATTGTGAAATGTTTTGCCGCCGACATATCCGGGCAGCGGGTCGCCGTGCCTCTTTTGAACGGCGTCCAAAATCGTAGCGGCTTTCCCCAATGGAGACTCGGCGAGGGAACCCGAGGACGGATCGTCGGCGAGCGACACGTGGCTAGGGAAAAACGAGGCAGAACCGGAGGACGAGGTTGCGTGCATCCGAGGCATTGAAGGATCCGCATGCCCTCCAACTGACGGACCCGCCCAACTAAGTCCCGCACCAAACATGAGGACAGCGGCCACTGCGCACCAAAGAAGTCGCATGAATTCCTCTATGTACAAGCAACAGGAACGGCCGAAACGGTGGGACGGTACCATGCAAGACCTTGAGAGGGCAAGATTTCGCCGCAATCCTCTCCTCCAACGAAGGTCGGATTTCATTGCGGCAATGAGAGGCCTTTGTTAGAATGGCGCCCGCGCTTCTGTGAGTCGCGCCGGAATGCGAAAAGCAAAAATCGTCTGCACAATCGGCCCAGCCAGCGAATCGCCTGACATTCTCGACCGCCTTATCCAAAGCGGAATGAATGCGGCCCGGCTTAATTTCTCGCATGGGTCTCACGAGTCCCATGCGCGCGCCATGCAGGCGATTCGCAAAGCCGCGGAACGCCATGACATCCCGGTCGCGATCATTCAGGATCTGCAAGGTCCCCGCATCCGTGTCGGAGATGTGCCCTCTCGCCGTATAGATGTCGCCACCGATCAGATCGTCCGCTTGGTCGTTGAGGCAGGCGCGTCGGGATCGTCAGCGCGCACTTCGGACATTCCCGTCACCTATGCGCATTTGGCACAAGATGTGAAGACCGGCGCGCGCATTCTCATAGACGACGGTCTCATCGAACTCGTTGTGCAACGCATTTCTGGTCAAACGGTGGAGTGCCGCGTGACCATCGGCGGGTCAATCGGATCGCATAAAGGCATCAATCTACCCGGCACCAGCATCAGCGCGCCGACGTTCACCGACAAGGATCGGGAGGACTTACGATTCGGCGTTCAGCATCGTGTCGATTATGTGGCGCTGTCGTTCGTCAGAGGACCGGATGACATTCGCGAAGCGCGGAAGCTAATCGACGAGTACGGTGGAGAAACGCCGATCATCGCCAAGATCGAACGGCTTGAAGCTGTCGAACATTTGGAACCCATCTTGGATCAGGTCCACGGCATTATGATCGCACGGGGCGACCTCGGTGTTGAGATGGGGTCGGAAGCGGTGCCGGTGCTGCAGAAACGGATGATCACCGAGGCCAATCGTCGCCGCAAACTCGTGATCACGGCTACTCAGATGTTGGAATCGATGACCCAGAACCCGCGTCCAACCCGGGCCGAGGCTTCGGACGTGGCGAACGCGGTCTTCGACGGAACGGATGCGGTGATGCTGTCGGCGGAAACGGCCGTAGGACGTTATCCGGATGAGTCGGTTCGCGTCATGGATCGCATCGTGCGGGCGGCGGAAGATGGGAAAGAACCGGGCATGATCAGGCGAGCGGAGCCGAACCAGGGCCCTGCTTCATTTCCGGAGGCCATTTGCGCCGCAGCATCTTCAGCCGCCACTTCAACGAGGGCAAGCGCCCTCGTGGCGTTCAGCCAGTCGGGCATGACCGTCCATTTGGTATCGAAACAGCGGCCCACGACGCCAATTATTGCCTTTACGCCCGTTGAGCAGGTGCGTCAACGCATGGCCTTGTGTTGGGGCGTGCTGCCTTACACGATGCCGTTAATCGAGCAAACCGACGCGCGCATTAGTGAGGTCGAGCGCCGATTGAAGTTGGAAGGCTTGGCCAAGACCGGCGATATTATCGTCATTGTATCGGGCGCGCTCGTTGGACAACGCGGTGGAACAAATCTCATGAAGCTTCACGAGGTCGGATAGCAGCAGAATATCCCCTTGCCTGCCGTCGAACATCTTCTGGTGAGCCGTGATCTTTGGAACCGCATTTCTCCGTTACTCTTTAAGCGTGGCACTTCTGCTGGGCTCGATGATCCTTGTGAGCGATGGACATGCGCAGACGGGCGCCCTCAATAAAGACCCGTCCATCCTGCTGAAGAAATATCTGGACCTCGACCTGAAAGGCGCCCGCCTGAACCCCCTGACATGGGAAGCCCAGAAACCGTACATCGCGTGGAAAGAAGAGACGATCTGGGGGCATGTCGTCGTCATCACCGGCTACCAGGTGATCGAAGACATTGATCAGTGGGACGTCAAAAATAATCTAGACGTCGTGATCCCGGTTGAATTCAAAGTAGTGGGATCGATCTATCTTGAGAAAGCGGTTTTTTTTCCAGAACCGCATGTGGAACGAATCGGGTTTCGCCTGAAAGCCATAAATGGGATCTGGCGCGTGATCGACCCAATCGTCCCGCCGCATGTCGGACAAAAACGGGTTATTAACTTTGTCCGCCAGGCGATGGTGGAGGAAAAAGATCCCGCCCATCTCTCCGCGCTCACGGCCCTGCGGGACGATGTCCGCCGACGGCAGTAAGACTCGCCCGATCGAACCCATTCTCTCCGGTCATTGAAAAAACTGTCCCTCAGCCGACCCGATCACTGCCGATGCGTGACCGTGATGGGTGATTCAATCAATTCAGGAGCCGTGGCGTTTGGATCATGGGGAACGAATCGAGACCCCGGCGTTCCATCGGGACATTCGAGCCAGTGTCGCGGAACCTGACGCAATCCGATTGGGAAAATCGTCAGCGCACCGTCCGCCGCAATGCGGAGCCGCAAAAAATTTTTCCAGTCCTCAATATGAAGGGATGAAAACGCCTCATTAGAGTGACGACCGAACCAGTTGAGCGAGAGGAGCAGATAGGCGCCAAGAATCATAGGGCCAATGAGATAGCCCGCCGCCACGATCATGGCTCCCGACAGAAGTAATTGGCTAATCGATCTGAACGGGAGCCCCATCGCATGAACCGCCACATACGCCGCTCCCCATCCGATTAAAAAAATGGCCAGCACATGGGTGATCCCATGAACAGTTCCCGCGATCCAGCGATACCATTGCACGTGCGTGTCGGTGAAGAGCCAGAACCCTAAAAATACGGTCACGACCCAAAACACCGCGAGAGGGCTGTTGAGCAGACTTGTGAGCGTCGTATGGATGACTGTCCCCATATCGGATACGCCCAAATCGCCGATCGGAGCCAGGACCGACCACGCGGTCAGGAGATATAAAACCGCGGGGACAACCCCGAATTTCGGATTAAGGAGAGGGAAAAAAGCATTTCGCCGACACAAGCTCTTTGACTTTGCAGTAGGCGGCCAACTTTGTTTGTGCCTAAACTTCCGTACATAAGTCCTTTTGTCGTCTTCCAAAGTTTCTTGAATAGTTTCCACATCGGCCCCATGCGTGGGGTGCAGAAATGCACCGCCTCCTCCGGCGGTAATTTTTTGTGTCTGGTCGTCAGCCGCATGTCGGCGATAATGATGAAGATCGCCCGCCAAGAACACACGAACCGATTTGCCTTTGAGAATGGCCCGCTCGACGAAGTCGAGATTCCGGTCATCCATATTGGGATCGTCTTGCTTGTACAGATGGTCGTAGATCCAGACAGGCTCTGCGTTACAGATGATGATACTCTCTCCGGCTGCGATGTGCGTGGTCACCTGCTGGAAATAGTCGACCTGTGGCCCATCGATGTACGAACCCAATTGGACATCCAGGCCTAGCAGCCACCACCCGTGCGGCAGTTTCAAGGCAAAATAACTACGGGCCTGTCGCGTTCGAAATCCTTCAACCTGCGTCTTGGAAATAAAGTATCGCGTGAAGGCGACCAGACTATCGTACCAATCGTGGTTGCCTGGAATCGCATATAAGTCTGGACGAGGTGTTGTGCCTCGAAAGGCGCAGTCATACGGGGTAAAGGTTCGACGCTTGTACTCGCTTTGGCTGGCCGTCGGATATACCTCATCGCCACCGAACACCAATACGTGTCCTCGCTGCGTCCTATGCTGGCCTCCTTTTGGATCTCGGCACGACAGTGTGGGCTGGCTCAAGTGGTAGGCCACTGAGTAGGTGGAATTCCAGCCATCCCCCATGTCGGCGACATAGTCGATCCACAGTTCGGGCAGGTCCGAGTAGTCTTCGATGCCATCCTTGATGAGCCGCGGATCGCTCGGGTCTGGCAACGACACCGGATCGACATCCGCGAAGAGGGCTTCGATCATCCGCTGATCGGAGTTTTTCCCGAAAATGGTCGAGACGACGACCTGTCCCGCAGTCTGGAGTAATTGGCCAGGATCATACCAGCCGACCATCTTCTGTTTATCCGAACCGGACATTCCAACCTCCTCTGTCATCAACTCTATTAGGCGGTTTCGTCCAAGTGCTGGGCAATCAACGGATAGACGTCCTTCACGGCATTTTTGCCGAAGATACAATCGATATGGCCATACGCCGGAATGACATGACGCCGATACAAGCCGGACCCGTTCGTTTGCTGAAGCAAGGCGAGGGTCTTGGCTGTGCTTTCCGGGAGAAAGCACGCGTTCTGCTCGCCGTGGATGAACGTGATCGGAATAGCCAGACGCTCCAGATGCGGGAGATACGCCTCCTGCCCGTCGGCCGTGACCAGATGGCCCGTCTTGGTCAGCAGCGCCAGATGCTCGAACGCCCGCATGTTAGCAATTCCAAATGTTTCATGCAGCGTCTCGTGCGTCAGCGAGTTCAATTGCGCATGTTCATAGAGTGGCGCGTACATGAATGTAATCCGATGACACACCGGGCTCCCACATCGCTCATCCGAATCTACTGGATAATATGTCAAGGCGAGATCGAATAGACGGTTTTTCCAATCGGCATGACGGTCGACATAGGCGGTCAGCGAATGCACGCCGACGGACTCTAGCACTTCCGGAAGATGGAGGCCGACTTTCAATCGCGTAAGCGTCGGCGCCACGATATGGGTGGCGATCTGCGAACAGACGGCCGATCGCACGCCCTGGAGACCGGCTAACATCGCCATAAAAAATGTCGTCGATCCATAACAATGCACGACCATCTGGACAGTCGCGGCACGGGTGATACGGCGAACCAGTTCCACTGCGGCGGGGTAATCTTTGAGCGCAATATCATCAGCAGTAAATTGTGTCCGCGACGCCGGTAGGTCGATGCTGGCACGATAATCAAACAGCCACACGTCGTAGTCGTGGGCAAAGAGATATTCCAAGAGATTCGTGTCGATTGTGTCCAACGAGTAAATCGTGCTCGATACGCCTAACCCGTGTGACAGGATGACGGGCCCCTTCGATCCGCCTCGATAGCGAGTCAAGCGAAGCTGCAACCCGTCGCTGGTCGTACAGACATGCACCTCGGGGGGACCGACGCGGAGCGGCCGCTTCTTGCGGGGAGGAACGTCTGGATCGAACACCGTCGGCTTTGCCAATATTCCGCCGTACGTCTCGAAAAGAATGCCGCTAAAGAACGCTCCGAACCGCGCCGTGGCCGCCAAACGTTCCTTTGTCGTTTTGGCATTCATTATTTTCAATGTGGTCATCTGCGTGGCAAAATCCGCCGGCTCAATCTTGAGAATGCCTTTCGCGACGACTTGTCCCGTGGCATCCTTTCCGTTGTACACCGTGATAAACAAGGTGGTCGTATCGGGCCAGAGATCGATCCCCCGGTCGTGATGAACCGATTTAAATCCATCGAAGAAATATTGCCGACCGTCTTCAGCGGAGAGATTCATCCGGTAGTTCATGCGACGCGTGCCGACGTGTTCCGGATCTTCCGTGAACAATTGGAAGACGCCCTGACTGACGGTCATGGGTGTGGGCGACAGCGCAGGCGCCGTTACAGTGCCGACCATCGTCCCTTGATGAGTGGGATCCGACAGCATGCGCTCCAGATCCTCGCTGATCACGGTCAACGTGAATTCACACGACGCGCCTTCGATCCGTCCCTGTTCCGCCCCTCGTTGGTAGTCGTCTGTCACGCGTGTCGATGCATAGCCACGCATCGTTTCCGTAAACTGCAGACCCAAGGGGGCCGCCGGCGAGGCGCTGTGCGGCGCGGACGGAAGACGATATGAGACGGTCCAGCCGCGATCGGCGATCAGCAGCGCCACGCACCGCTCCGCGAGCGCGGAGATTGTCAATAAGGGATTCACGCCAAGCGAACGAGGCACCACCGCGCCGTCGCACACATAGAGACTGTCATGCACCGTGCGGCCCGCTTGTCCTGCAAAGACCTGCCCTTTGTGATTGACCACGCCGTATTCGGCATCCTCGGCCATAACGCACCCACCCAAGGGATGCACGCTCATGAGGGGATGAGTGGCCAGGTCGCTCCAAAGAGGATTCGGCACATACGTGCCGCCGAGTGCCCGGGTCGCTTCCGAGAGTCGTCGACCGGCCTGCTTAAAAATAGGCTGGTCGCCGACACCGGGCCAGTTGATTCGCATCTGATCGTGCTCGTCGAGCACCATACGGCCATTCGTGTCGTCATGGGTCATGACGAGATAGGTCTGCGTTCGCCGTACCGCGCCGTGATAGGCACCTCGAATACAGCTGTCCACCTCCCTCGCTTTCCGCTCAAGGCTGGCGGCGAGACCGTCGGCCGGCGCAGCGGACATTTTTGCAGACGCGGCAAACGCCGCCGGCAATACATTGGCCAATGCGCCAGGAATCGATCCTTCCTCAACGACCATGCCGTCGGTCAAATTAGGTTGGCGACGAATATCGATCAGGCCGGAAATGCAGGGACCGACCGGGGCGCGGCCTTGCGGCGGTTGCGCCCCGAATCCAAGGCCCTCGATGATTCGATCAGTGTTATAGCCGAACCCTAGGACGTCGCCGTTGCCCGTGAAGCGGCGCCCCACGTGGTCGGAAGTCGCCAGGCCTTTTAATTTGGAACGCAGGAGGATTTCCGTGGACCCCAGCGTGCCCGCAGCCAGTACCACGAGATAGGCGCTGACGAACAGGGTGGGCGCATTGAATTTCTCCCGCCCCGAGTTGAGCAACTGATAATGCACAAGCCATCGATCGTTCCGCCGTTCGAGATGGCGGACGGCCACCTGCGTGTAGATTTCCGCCCCATGATTCCAGGCGTCCGGCAAATAATTCATGAGCACGGTATTTTTTGCGTGATGATTACAGCCCGAGACGCAATCGCCACAGAGCACACAGGCACGCTGTTCCACGCCGACGTGATTGACGCCGTCGGCAAACGTCACATTGATCGGCGGACGGGAAAATGGCTGCCGCATCGTCTGAGCGGACTGCTCGTGGGCGGCCAGCTTTGGAAGCACCGGAAAGTCGGTGGGATAGGGAGTGGGCTTGAGCATCTCTTCCGCACGCCGGTATCCATCTTCCAGAGCGGTCGTCAGATCGGCGCGTAGGGCCTGCGGCCAGCAAGGATCGTCGAACACCCTCGGCTCGGCTCGTAGGGACACATTCGCATTGACCAAGGACGTGCCGCCCAATCCGCAACCGACAAACACATTGATGTCGTCCCCGAAATGAAAATCATAGAGGCCCGTTCTTGACCCAAGGTGGCCATGCGGCGTGTGGACTTGCATCTCACCCAGTGCTTCTTCTTGCGTATCCGGATATTCTCCGGGCTGAAACTCTTTGCCTCGCTCCAAGACACACACCGACTGCCCCGCACGCGCCAAGCGCGACGCCGCAATCGCCCCGCCATAGCCGGACCCGATGACAATGGCTGCGTAATGGCTTTTCATGCGTTCGATCGGCGACGACAGACGGTTCATATGTGCACCTCCTGAGACACGATGGTCGACGATGCCGAGCCCGGCCGGTCATGGGGCGGCATATCGGAAGGAGGACTCGGTAACCGGATGCGCCGTGGGAGTCCTTCCGGAAAGATTCCATACAGAATGAAATGCTTGAATCGTTCTTTCGAGAGCGGTTTTGGATCGACCTCCTCCAGGAGCGAAGGATTGGCGTGCGCTTCTTCCCGATAGGTTAGGAGCCCGCTATAGGTGCGAATGCCCAGAGCGGCGAGCGCCGCGAATTCCGCTTCGTCCACGAAATAGAGCGCCAGCTTGGCCTGATCGATCCAATCGAGAATCGTGTCGTCCGGATAGGGCAGGCAATCCAGAAGCTTCTGCGCATTGGCGGTGGCCAGCGCCTGGATGCTATCGACCCCCTCTTCATTCAAGCGATCTTCGATCTCCAGCGTGATGCCTTGAATCACCGTCAACGGCGTATAAGTATACTTGCCGATCGCGGGAAACAATTGGGAGAGCCGGCCAGCGATCCAGGTGACGATCATCTTTAATGTTTGCCGTGGATAAAATCCGGCAAAGAACGACATGACAATCAGAAACCCCAACGGCATGGCCGGTTCGGTTGTGTCGTTGGTTCCTTCGTGGAAAAAGACAAAATAGGCCAACACCGAGGCGAAAATGGCCAGCACGATACGAATACCGGCGAGAATGACGACCCTCGGGACAAAATCGCCGTCGATGATTCGGCGAATGAAGTTGTAAATGTTATAGAGAAACGCTCCCCAAAATGCATACATGACGACGCCGAGCGGAAAAAAGACGCCCGGAAAGAGTTCCGCGGTCGACACGCCGAATCGCGCCCACGGAATCAGCGACGGCGGCCCGTCGGTGAGCGGTACGTGGCCGCGCACATACTCGTCGGCTAAGGAGAAGAATCCGATGAAGAGCACGCTCTGCACGACCAGAAATGTCATCGGATACATTAATACGGAAAAGTTTTCGATGGCCGTGCTCGAATTACACGTCTTCAAATTCATGTAATGCATGAGACTGACGGACCAGTAGATGACGGCCACGCCCAGCAGGAGAAGGATGTGATAGAACAACTTATCCCACGCGAGGGTTCCCGCCTCACTTTGCAGAGCGATGAGGCAGAGGGGAACGGCAATCGCCACGCAGGTACAGACAGCCGAGAGGATCATTTTGTGATTCATACGCGCTTTCTTTCGAGTGCAGGTTGTTGTCGCGACCTTCCACGACGAATCGCAAGGGATATGCCTTAGCTCATCGTTGAACGCCTGCAGTTATGTCATAGAAACCAGGTAAAATCTGCACTGAAGTGTTCGTCAGCTTGACGGCGTCGTATCTAATCCCGTTCAGCTCGTATCGAAATCGATAAGAACGGATTGATCTTTGGTATAATCGGCAAATGCATCTGGTTGATCTTCTCATTTTCGACTTGGACGGAACCCTGATCGAATCCAAGTGGGACATTGCGTGCGCGGTCAATCTCACGCTTGGCGAGATGGGCCTGCCGCTTCGTTCCGAGGAAGAAATCTTCAGCTTCGTCGGCGACGGCGTCAAGCGGCTGCTTCGTCTGTCCGTGGGCGAAGATAATTTAGACCACTACCAGGAAGCGCTCAATATTTTTCGCCGCCACTATCTGGCACATTGTTTGGACCGGACCACTTTTTATCCCGGCATCAATGACGTTCTCACGCATTTCTCCGGCAAACGCATGGCGGTGGCGACGAACAAATCCTTGGAATATACGACCACCATTCTGTCCGGATTAGGCGCACACCATTTCGCATATGTGGTCGGGGGAGACAACGGATACGGGCTCAAGCCGGAGCCCGGCATGCTGACACACATCCTGGAGAAATTGGGCGTGAGTCCCGATCGGGCGGTCCTGATCGGAGACAGCACCAACGATATCAACGGCGGCCATCGCGCCGGCATCAAAGTCTGCGCAGTAGGATATGGCATGGGCAATCGCGATAGAATGTTTGCATGCAAACCGGATTGGTTTATTGAAAAACCTCATGAGTTGATGGATTTATTCATATGACACACCATCTGTTCTTCCGAATTGGATGCGTCGTGATCGGGCTGCTTCTTGGGGTCCAGAGCCCGCAGGCGGAAACCGGTGGAACGTCCGCGCCGGGACTCGCCGATCGGGTTATCCAGCACACGCTCGCGAACGGCCTTACGGTGCTCCTCGTCGAGCGGCATCAGAGTCCCGTCGTCTCCATCAATATGACGTTCGGCGTGGGAGGCATCAACGAACACAACGGCGCGACCGGCCTCGCGCATCTGTACGAGCACATGGCGTTCAAGGGTACGCAAACGCTGGGCACCAAGGATTATGCGGGCGAGCAACCGATCTTGAAAGAATTGGACCGTCTTCAACGCGAGATTGAACAGACCCGCGAGCGCCTACGTGACGCAGGCAAGGACGAATCGGCATCGCCCGGTTTGAAGCAACTGCGCCAGGAGTTTGCCGAAACGCAGGAACGTGCCGGCCAATTTGTCGTGGGGAATGAGCTCGCCATGCTCTATCAACGGCACGGCGGCATCGGATTGAATGCGTCGACCGGCAAAGATATCACCCGCTATACGGTGAGTCTTCCTGCGAATCGCCTTTCCTTATGGGCGGCGGTCGAGTCGGATCGCATGGCTCATCCGGTCTTGCGCGAATTTTATAAGGAACGCGACGTGGTTCTGGAAGAGCGGCGGCTCCGCACCGACGACAGCGCCAACGGCCTGCTCTATGAAGCATTTGCCGCAGCGGCCTTTGAAGCGCACCCGTACGGCTTTCCGACCATCGGATGGGCGTCGGATATACAATCGCTGACGCCTGCTGCCACTGAAGCGTTCTTCAAAACGTATTATGGACCCGCCAACGCGGTTATCGCGATCGTCGGCGACATCAATCCACCGGAAATTCTCGCCCTCATCGAGCGCACATTCGGCAACATTCCTTCCACCACCGCCACGCCCCCGCGCGTCGTCACTGTAGAGCCGTCGCAGAGAGGTGAGCGACGCATCGAAGTGGAATTCGATGCCGAGCCCGTCATGGTCATGGGCTTTCATAAACCGGCGCTGGGGCATCCCGATGACTTCGTCTTCGACGTGATCGATTCCATTCTGTCCGAAGGGCAAACCTCTCGCTTGTATCGACGATTGGTGCGGGACAAGCGGTTGGCGACTGCCGTCGATACGCAAACCAGTTTCCCCGGCGCGGTGGCGCCGAACCTCTTTGTGATGAGCGCCGTTCCACTGGCTCCTCATACGACACGAGAAGTGGAGGAGGCAGTGATGGAGGAATTGGAACGGTTAAAAGCCGACCCCGTCGACCAGGCGGAGCTCGAAAAGGTCCTGAACAACTTGGACGCCGAGCTGCTCCGTTCGCTCCGCTCGAATAGCGGCTTGGCATCTCAGTTGGCCTATTTTCAAACGGTGGCGAAAGATTGGCGCTATGTGCTCACCGCGCGCGAACGCATTGCCGCCGTGACACCGGCAGATATCCAACGCGTGGCCGCGCAATACCTCACTCGCAATAACCGAACGGTGGCTACGCTGGTCAAGCCGGTGGCGGGAACTCCGCCATCGACGAACCTCCGGCATACGTCGTCTCTTCCGTTGAAGGCGGTGGCGCCATGAACATGTTTGCACCCTCGAATCTTCCGCGCATGATCGGCCTCATCGCGGTGGCGATCGGATTTGCTGTTGGCGCGCCGCCCCCCATCTCCGCATCCGATCTCGCGCCGCCAAGTTTGTCGGAGTCGACGGACGTTCGACAGATGAAGTTTGCGCCGGTCCAGTTCAATCCTCCGGAACCGGACCGCATCGTCCTCGACAATGGAATGGTGGTCTATCTTCTCGAGGATCATGAATTGCCGCTGGTGACGGTCTCCGCCACGATCCGAACCGGTGGATGGCTGGACGCTGCAGATAAGGTGGGAGTCGCAGCATTGACCGGCCTTACGATGCGAACCGGCGGCACGCAATCTCTTCCGGCCGCCGAACTAGACCAAGAATTGGAGCGCCTGGCGATGGTGCTCTCGGTGTCGATCGGCGTGGAATCCGGCACCGCAACCCTGGATGTGTTGAAAAAAGATCTCGATCGCGGGCTTGCGCTCTTTGCAGATGTACTGAGACGGCCGGCATTCGATCCGGCGAGGGTCGAGTTGGCGAAGTTACAAGTGCGCGAATCGATCCGGCGGCGAAACGACCAGCCGCAATCGGTTGCTTCGCGCGAGTTCGCCAAGCTGCTGTACGGTCCCACGCATCCATTCGCGCGCGAGGTGTCGATGGAGTCTGTCACGCGAATTACCCGAGACGATCTCATCGGCTTTCATGGAGCCACGTTTCATCCCAACGGCCTGTTGCTGGGAATCACCGGTGACTTCGATAAGGCCTCCGTCCTGAAAACGCTCCGGGACCTATTCGGAGACTGGCCCAAGGGGCACATCACCTCCATCGCGTTTCCACGGCTGGACTCTCCGGACGATCGACAAGTGCGGTTCGTCGGCAAACCTATTTCACAAACCCATCTGCGCGCCGGTCATCTTTCCTTGAAAGAAACCGATCCCGACTATCCGGCCTTGGTTGTTCTCAACGATATTCTAGGGGGTGGGTCCTTTCGCAGTCGGTTATTCCAAGACGTGAGGACGAAACAAGGATTGGCCTATTCCATTAGTAGCGTGCTGCGGGGCGGCATCTATGAACGCGGCGTCTGGGGCATGCGGACGGAAACCAAGACAGCCTCGACGCAACAGGTCATCGCTACCCTGGTCAAGAACATTGAACGCGTGCGCGATCAACCGGTCACGGATATTGAGTTGGAGGAATCCAAGGAAGCCTTTGTGAATTCGTTTATTTTTTCATTCACCAGTCCGGCCAGTATCGTGAATCGCCGTCTGCAGTTGGAGTATGACGGGCTGCCGGCGGATTTTCTCCAACGGCTCCGCGATCGGGTCATGGAATTAACCAAAGACGATTTACTGCGTGTCGCCCGCGAGCAGCTTCATCCCGATCGCCTGAAAATTCTCGCAGTCGGTCCTCCTGACACCGCTCGTGTCTTGGCCGGCTTCGGCGAGGTGAAAGAAATTCGGCTCGAGCCGGAAAGTTAAAACGGATGACACTATCGTCCATATACGTCCTTGTTTTGATGAGTTCCGCAACAGACCATCTTGCTATGTTCCGTTGAACTGAAAGCGTCCGCATGCCACTCGAAGATGACTTCTCCGATATCGTCAAAAAGGCCCGCATGGGACTGGGCAGATCGGTCGAGACGGTCGCTCAATCCAGCGGAGTAAAGATCGACCATCTCCTGACGCTGGAACGCGGCAGCCGGACGCCGACCACCGATGAAACCCATGCGATTGCGAAGACGCTGGGGTTGCGGTCGGCGGCATTAGCCGACATCGCCTCCGGCAAGTGGGCGCCCCTGTCTCCGCCGCCTCAAACGACGGCTTGCGTCGAGACGATTCTTGGAAGCATCGGCGGGTACGAGGTGAAGGGATATATCGTGCATGATTCCGGCGAGGCCATACTCATCGATACGGCGTACAACCCGGCGGCCATGATTCGATATCTCACGGCGAATCATCTTCGCCTTACCGCCGTCTGTTTGACGCACGGCCATTCAGATCATGCAGATGGGATGGAGCAACTACTCGATCACCATTCCGCGCCGGTGTATTTGGGAGCAGCCGACGAGTCGTTGCTGTCTTGGACACCACCGCGCGCGCACCTCAACGAACCGCATCACGGCGGCACGATTTCCGTGGGACGTTTGCAGATCCGCTTTATGACCACGCCGGGACACACACCGGGAGGAACCTGTTACCGTCTCACCGGCGGCGCCGTTCCGATGTGCTTCGTTGGCGATACCTTGTTCGCCGGCTCCATCGGACGATCAAACCCATCCGCCCTCTATTCGACGCATTTGGAATCGGTGCGCGCCCAAGTTTTGGCCTTATCATCCGACACGGTTCTCTTTCCCGGTCATGGCCCGGCCACGACGGTTCATGAGGAGATATCGCACAATCCATTTGTCCCTTCGGCGTAACATGGATCAGGAACGACAGACACCGCTCACCGACAACCGTCAGGTGGATCCCTTGCCAGGATGGTCGCCGCCTTCACCCCTCACGATCGAGGCAGGCGACGAGGAGGCGCGACGGCGGTCACCACTGTCGGATTGGGCATGGCCGATCGGACTATTTCTCGCGACGGTCTTTACGACGTTATGGGCGGGCGCCTATGCGACGAACGCTGACCCTTTTCTCGGGGCATGGCGCTTTCTCGTCAACAATCCAGCCGCGCTTCTGAAGGGCATTCCGTTCGCCGCCACCCTGCTTGGCATTCTGGTCACGCACGAATTTGGTCATTACGTCTTATCCAGAATCCATCGGGTACCGGCTTCTCTGCCTCTTTTTATTCCAGGGCCTCCGCATTTCATCGGTACCTTCGGGGCGATTATTCGCATGCGCAGTCCAATCCTGAATCGCCAAGCGCTCTTCGATATCGGGGTAGCTGGGCCGATAGCCGGATTCGTCGTCGCCGTCATTGCGCTCGTCATCGGTCTTCGGTGGTCGACGGTCGTCGTCGATCAGGGCTTCTTCGGCCTGCGGCTCGGGGAGCCGTTGTTACTCCAATTTTTTTCATGGCTGGTACTCGGACCGACCCCGGAAGGGTACGATGTCATTCTTCATCCGGTCGCATTCGCCGCCTGGTTCGGGCTGTTCGTGACTTCTCTGAACCTGATTCCGATCGGACAACTGGATGGTGGGCACGTCGCCTATGCGCTATGGGGCAATCGACAACGCTCCATCGCGTTGGCCGTCGTCCCCGTGCTGCTGTTTTTGGGATTCATCGGATGGCCGGGCTGGTTTCTATGGGCAGGCATGGCAGGTATCCTGGGGTTGGCCCATCCACCGGTCATGGATCCGGAAACGTCACTCGGTCCCATCCGCATGTGGATCGGCTGGGCCGCCATCGCGATTTTCGCCTTGACCTTCGCGCCTGTTCCCTTCTCGGTTCACTGAAGCTGCCGTCTCTCATTTGGTTCAAATCTCAGCAGCTCGTGGTGATGTCGCGTCAACCGTCACGTGCGACAGCTCTTCTAACGCCAGCATCAATGCCTGGGTCCCGCATCGACCGTGGCCCTGGGCTTGAATCGAGCGATAGAGTTGATGCACAAGGGTCAGTCCGGGCAAGGTCAGGTTCATCCGTCGCGCCTCTTCCAGCGCGATACTCATGTCTTTCACAAAGTGATCGACAAAAAACCCTGGTTCGAAATTTCGTTTTAGAATGCGAGGCGCGAGATTGTCGAGCGTCCAGCAGGCCGCTGCGCCGCTCTTAATCGAGCGCAGCATGGTCTCTGGATCCAAGCCCGCCTTGCACCCATAGAGCAGGCTCTCGCAGATACCGATCATGGTGCCCGCGATCACGATCTGATTACACAGTTTGGTATGTTGGCCGGAGCCCGCTATACCTTGGTACACGATCGTTTTTCCTAGTATCTGAAACAGTGGCATCAGGGTATCGGCAATTGCTCGATCACCGCCAATCATAATGGAGAGCGTCCCCTGTCGCGCACCGATATCGCCGCCCGAGACCGGCGCATCAATTGCGCCTATGTCTCGCGCCTTGGCGGCATTATAAATTTCTTGCGCGAGATGAGGGGACGTCGTCGTCATATCCACCACAACGCTACCTGCGCGAGCGCCTGCCAGCAGTCCGTTATCTCCGAAATAAACCTCTCGCACGTCTTGTGGGAATCCGACCATTGAAAAGATGACATCGGCGCGCTCGGCAATCAATTTCGGAGAGTCAGCCCAGGTCGCGCCTTCAGCTAGCAGGCCCATCGCTTTCTCCCTCGTCCGGGTATTCACCACCACCTCATACCCTTGCTGGAGCAATCGCGCCGCCATAGCCGCGCCCATCACACCGGTTCCTATCCAGCCGACGTGGGTGCTTGAGGGTGCTATGTGTTGTATCCGAGCGTTAGCCATCATTGAACACGCTCCTATTCCCCCTGGGTCCTTCCCTGAATCTCCGGTTCCTCCAAATGCTAGAGGTAAGACAGCACAGCATGGACAGCGAGTCAAGGGTAAGCGCTCATCGCGCAGGACATTGTGCTGATGGGGAGCGGCGTTTGATTTTGTGATGGTTACTGGAGCCTGTAGGTACTTAACGACTAGACCGCTCGCGATGGAAGGCCTAGAGTGGCCTATGCTGTTATTTCGAGAGCGACCAGATGAAGTCTTCTACGACATTGTACGGGAGTCATTGGCTGGGCTGGCCGAGGATCTCAAACCGGCCGAGGTGGATCCTAAGCTCATGGGTGCCCTGTTGCCCAAGACCGCGAAGATGCTCAGCGGTGGTGAGGCGCTCGCGACAGTCGACGAATTGATTCTTGCGCTCGCGAGCCCTGAGGTGTTTGAACTTGCGCCGATGCACCGACTCATCTTGAGCGAAGCGTTGGAGCGCTATTGCGAATCCTATAATAATCACCCTCAAGATACGGATGTGCATACTCGCTACGCGATTCGTCGGCTCGATTGCGTACGAATGATCAATATGTTTATCCGGCCGTTTGGCGAGGCTTTCAACGAGGCGCCGGACCAAGCCCGCACGGAAGCGCTGCAACTGTCAATTCTTGGGGATGCGTCTTCGCGCCCTCCCACACGCCGAGATCTGTCCCTCTGGTATCTCAAGGAAGCCGTATACCCAATGCCACCGCCGGAAATGTAAACCATCATGTGGCGAGGCCATGAAGGCTATATGGATGTTGAATAGTTCGGCAGTTCTGGTTGGGAGAAAGTAACTGACTACATGGCTACGGAGAATCTGTGAAACGACTCACGTTGAATGTGGTGATGCTGAGCTGTATGGCCTGCTCTCAAAATGTGACCATCCCTCCGGCCGATCAAGATACGGCTCCGAATATCACGATCAACGCGTTTGTAGTGCAACAACCGAGTGGTTATAGCGGAGACGTGGAACCCGGCAAAGCGAACGTCGGCATGACGACGTCAGTCAATGTCACGCAAGGGGCGCAGGTGCAGTTCAGCGGCAGCGCAAAGAATCCAGGGGGCGTCCAGCAGTTTAGCGTGAAGGTGACGCAAGCCGGCGAGGTCCTGTATCAGGTGACGACCAGCGGCGCGCCCGATGCCGGTGGGCATGTGCCCGATTTACTCAGCCTCGTGGGGACGAACGGGGCCGGAAGCCCAGGCAGTCAACCGATGGTCGTGACCTTGTCGACCCCGGTCATCGTGACCGCTACGGCAACTAACTTTCATGCGATGAGTCAGACTATCATCCTGACATACAATCCGATAGCGACCAATATTACGGTCGGGGGCGGCACGGGAACGGGGCAGCCACCTCCACCGACGACGGCGCAGCTCTTTCTCTCGGCCAATCATGACCTTGGTCCGTTTCAAACTACCACGGCGCCGCCGGGGTTGTGTCAAGCGACGCTGACCTGGACCGTGACTCCGATCTCCCTCAGTGGAACAACGGGCATGGCTACGCCCTATACGAATACCGCAACCGCGAATCCGACTCCAACGTGGCTGCATGACGCGGCATCTGGACTGAATACCGCTCGATGTCCGTTGGGCAGATGGTCGGAAACCTACGGACAGGGAGATGGTTGGTTTCGGTTAGCGCGAGCGGCGCCGGTGGGAGCTGGCAGGCGCAGTGTCAAGCGATCGTATCGACGGGCATGAACAGCCGCATATTCCGGTGGGGCCAAATGAGCTGCCAATAAATTAGATGATGGACGATGATGTGGGGTGCGCTAGAGAGATCTCGTCATGGTACATCTCGTACTAATTGTACATAAGAGTGGTCGCCCTCTTTCCCGATGAGCTCGACAACGAGGACCGGTTTACCATGGGACTGCACAACGGTAAAAGCCGAGATCAGTCTCTGGGTGTCTGACACGAGTTTCCCATCGATGACGATCAATTTACCGGCATCAGCCGCGAGACTTTCGCCTCGATCGCTCCACGCAACATAACTTCCAGCAGAGCCGATAGTGACCCGCACATCGCCATTGTTCCACAGCCCGGACATTCTCCAAGGTGTTTCCTTCCACTGCCCCGCGACGCTAGCGAGACTTTCTACCGGGACGATGTTTGAAGAGGGTGGATGGGAGCGGGACGCGCCGCAGCCGGTCAAGGGGACGACAAAGATCAATACAAGACTTAATCTGAACCAGAGTGCCATGTCCGTACCTCCTGCGCTTCACCGATTACTGCGCTGTTCCGAATACCGGCCCTTTAGAAAAATGGTTCCCTCGGAATAGCCGGTCGTCACAATGGCTATTCTTCCACGCGAGAAATGCTTTTAGCGATAGCCTGGACCGCCGGCTCCTCGCCTTTTGCGATCCAACTCCCGTCCAAGGCGCGTGACTGTCCAAAGCGGCTCGGAACCTGGATCTCGGCCTGCACTCTCACTCGATCCCCATCCGCCACTTCGGGGAATCGCATGCGCGGCGCTCCACAGATACCAACGACCGCCACATCCAGCACCGCGCCATTCGCGGCATCATCCTCAAGCAAAAAAGTATACGCGCCATAGCAGGAGGTGCCCGAAGGCAGATAGTAAGGCTCCAATTCCTTCACACGCATCACCACGCCTTGAATAGTGACTTGCTTCAAATGAAACGTTTCGGGGTCGGTGATGATGTCACTGATGGGAATGGGCTCGTCAGGGAAGGCAGGCGTGCTAAGCAATACGGTCATTAGGCACAGGAAGGTTGCAGACCCCAATACCTTCGGCTTCGCCCTGGATATGGCGTTTATGCATTCATGTGTCATGCTATGAAAAATGGACACTCCTTAAATCGTAAGCGGTACCGGCTTATCAATAATGCGGAAGAATTTATGCTGTGACATGAACAAACTGTTTCCTCGAGTCAAGCCAAGTTCGGTCCAGTTTGCGCAGTCAGCGGTTCACGCATATTAACAGCATGTTTCCAGAGGTGCTCAATGACGCGCCAACCTAACTTTGTCGCGTGAAGGCCGTACTGATCAGTGCCAGCTGAAACGTTTGGTTCGTAATTGGTCCAGAAGAGTCGACGTGCTGACAATTCACGCACTGCGTCGTTAAAAGACAATCGGCCAGCTGGTCCTGCGAAATGCTTGATGTGCTTTGCAGCTATTTGGTGAAATATTGACCGCGGCGGCGAGCTAGGACGCCAACCTTTCCACAGCCGACCATAAAGATTCAACACGTAGATTGCATCAGCCGTAAGCTGGCTGGAAAGGAACCGGATGTACCGATCGGCCTCGGACTCGAAATAGTTGGCTGCTTGCACTAGATCTTTGGCAACTTGATTGACAAGCCCAGTCTCGGTGTAGGTGACAATACGTGTGACCGCGAGATCAAAATGCAACGAGTGCGTCCCATCCTGGGTGAAGAGAAGTACGCGTTCGTTTGGTTTCAGAGCAAGCGCCAAGCCTGTTTCTAGCACGACACCGAAGTTGCATCCCGTCAGATCGCCCCAGAAAAAATGGCATGAAAGCACTTCATTGATGATCTTATCCGTTATGGTGACGGTACCAGAAGTGACTTCATCGACGCGACGCAAAGCAGCGAACTGCCGTTCGCTTCCAGCGGGAAGCAGAGAATTCGCCCGCGCATGCACCTTCGCGAGCAGTTTGCGAATCTGCCTGGCGGGATAGCCACCTCGGTTGCTGAAGGGCATCGCCACGAAGGTCTGATACTCCGTTGCCGAAAATTGGGCAGCGAAGGCATCGTCGCGTTGGAGTTGATAAATGCTGTCGACGTTCATCGCCTAATTCTCTAGTGCTGACGTTCGCATTGGTATCAAAGCCTTCAAGAATTGTTCATGAAAATCTAATGTGTGTGGTTTACTAGAAGATACCGGTTTTCTCCTTGGAAATCACCCTAGACCGATTGAAACAAAAATGAGATCAAGTTAGACTGCCGCGCCTAGACGCAAGCCCGCTGCCTATTACCATGATCCCTCGACGTTGAAAGGACCACTCAATGCCCCGATCTGACGCATCATTGGAATCGTATATCACCGCGACGCGACCTCGTTTCGAGCAGTTGCTCGCCGAGATGGTGGAGATTCCGTCGATCAGCATGGACCCCTCTCGTTCGTCGGATATGCGGCGGATGGCTGCCTTCGCCGTTCAGCTCCTGCAAGATCAGGGGGCGGAGGCGAGGATCGTCGAGACGAAGGGGAACCCGGTTGTCGTCGGGGGCTGGAAAGACAACCGCGCACATCCAACGGTGACGATTTACAACCATCTGGATGTGCAACCGGCTCAAGAGCCGGAATGGCGACAGTCACCCTTTGCCTTCCGCAATGAAGACGGGATCTACCGTGGGCGCGGCGCGACGGATGATAAAGGGCCGGCGCTGACCGCCTTGCTCGCGGCCCGCTATGCGATGGACCAAGGCCTGCCGATCAACATCCAGTTTCTCTGGGAACTGGAAGAGGAAATCGGCAGCCCGAATTTCGCGGGCGTGCTTGCCCCGATCCACGGCATCCCGAGACCCGATTCGGTCGTAGTGTCCGATACGATCTGGATTGCCAAGGGCCAACCCGCCATGCCTTATGGTTTACGAGGCCTGCTCGGCGCACGCCTCTCCTTGCGCACCGGCGAGGTCGATGCCCATTCCGGGGTCACAGGCGGGGCCGCACGCAATCCGCTGAGCGAGCTGTGCGCCTTGGCCCATGCGTGTGTCGATGCCAAGACGGGCCGCGTAAAGATCCCTGGCTTCTATGACGATGTGATCCCACCGACGAAAGCCGAGATGAAAAGTTTTCTCGCGTCCGGCTTTCAGGTCAAACGTTTTATGGAAGCCTATCGGTTTCAGACCTTGCGCACGACGCAAATAGAAGACGTGCTACGGCGCATTTGGGCCTCACCGACCTTTGAGGTCCATGGATTGGTCGGTGGCTACACCGGGCCAGGCGTAAAAACCGTGGTGCCTGGAAGCGGGGAATTGAAAGTCAGCATGCGGCTCGTCCCGAATCAACGGCCCGAGCAGGTTTTTCGGCTGTTCAAACAATTCGTCGCGACGCAAAATCCTCGGGTCAAGGTCGAGGCGGAAGGTATGCTGCAGCCGTTTCGCGGTGTCTTCGACGGTCCGTATGCCGAGGCCGCCAAGCGCGCCATCAAAGCCGGATTTGGAAAAGAGCCGGCCTTCATCAGAGAAGGTGGATCGATCGGCGCCGTTTCCATTCTTCAACGGGCATGGAAGGTGCCCATCCTCTTCATGGGACTGAGTTTGCCCGAACATGGGTATCACGCCCCCAATGAATACTTCGATTGGGGGCAAGCGTCTGGCGGAATGCGGATGTTCGCGGCCTACTTCGAAGAGTTGTCGAAGATGCGGTGAGCAGCGGCGCTTACTGCGCGGGCGTCGGGGACGGAACCGCCGATGACTCGGATGGCGTCGCGTGTTGGGTCTTCGGATGATCCCCTGCGATCAATGGCTGAAACGCCGGATCGGCTTCGACCACCCCTTTCAGATTGTCGTTCGACAGCAGAAACGCCCACGAATCCGGCGACGAGCCGGGCAGCTTAAGGTACCATTCATGCGCGTCGGTTAATCGCTCCAAAATGGCGTGATTATCTCGATTGGGCGTGAAGAGCAGGCTATAGGCCATTGTATAGGCCGCGGTAAATTTTTCAATCGGACGATCGGTCAGGGAATACGCCACTTCGGCTTCCTGGTAGGCCTGCACGATGCTCGGATCATCGAAACTACGGTTCCAGGCAATTCTGGCGATTCGCGACCACGCCAGTTCGATCAGCGCTCGTGCCAGTTGATTCGTTCGCGAGGCCGGCAAGTCTTTGACGACCGCTTCGTGCGTGTTGATCGCCGCCATTTGGTCGTTGTTCCATCGATAGATGATCCCGAGTCGGATGCGATTTTCGAGGTCCTCCGACCGAACCTTCGCCAACATTTCCATCGCGGGCACGAGCCGGTAGAGATAATCCGCCGGGGTCGGCTGCGAGAATCCGCCCATCTCCATTCCCAGCGAAATTTCCGTGCGCGTCGTTTGCGCGTAGGTATCCCAATACAATTGGTTAAACCGCATCGCCAAACCTTGATCGCTGATCGACGTCCGGTGCAGCCCCTCGGCCAGCGCCAATAGGTTGTCATAGAGATCGCGCGTCAACAGCGCGAGGGCATCCGGTTGGGCCGGGTCAATCAGCAGCACGCGGTTGAGCAAGGCCACCCGATTGCGCAGGTCCGGCAAGAGCGACGCGCGCCCAACGGTAGCCACGAGCAAGCCGGGGGCGTCGGCCGGTTCCCACCAGATGGCCGACTTCTGCACATAGCCGCCGGGCTCCGTGAGAAAGGGAATTGCGCCGCCCGGATCATTGACTCGCGAAACCGGCATATTCACGACCGCCACATCTCCGGGCAGTCCCAATTTCTTCAAGCCGGTCATCGCCACCCAGGCGACCATCACCGTCTTTAATGCCTTTTGGGGACGCTTGACCGTGTTGGTCCATCGATACGCGCCCGGCGCATAGGTGATGGGCGAGGTCAGCGCATCCTTATACGTGACGCGCATCGTGACCAGCGTGGCGGGGGCGGCCACCAGCGGACCATTTTCTTTGAGACGGAAGGAGACCGCCGGCAACGGTTTGGCGTCGGCCACTTCAAGGATGAGTCCACTCCCCGGTGGTGAGGTGCCCACTCGGTCCATGACAAAAAACGAGGGCGCAAAACGGGTGAGATCTTCGGTGAAAAACACAAGGGCGTCTTTTCCCGGCCACACGGTGTTCATGCCTTGATCGCGCTGCTCAACAACGGTCGTGTGCGCGGCATCGAGTGATTGCCAGCAGGCGTTGTAAACCGGGTCGGTTTCGGCGGGAAACGCAGGCATGCGCGCGGACGCGCCGGTAGCCATGCGATATTGGCAGGCGAAATCTAATTGTCCAGCGGCAACGTGATTACCCAGGGCCACCGCTTCGGCATAGTTTCGCACAGCAGTCGTCGCGGCCGACGTCTTCACGGCGTGGGGTTTTGTACGCTTGTCAGGCGACGCGGCATGTGCCGTCGACCCATCGATAAACAACATGGCGAGGCTGACCGCAACGCACACGACGGCAAGACACATCGCTCCGCATCGTGGATGAACTCGTTGGAATGAAATAAGACGGCCCATAGGCTCCCCCATCGCTGAAGAAAAGAGCGGTACTGTATCACGCCGATCAAGCCAGTTGAAAGAGGATGCAAGCCGACGAGAGGTGCTCTGGATGGAGATCAGAAGAGAGATCGTGGATTGAGCGCACAGCCGTTCGTCAGCTATCCGCATCATCCAGGGCCTTGTGAATGGCTCGCCGAAGTTTGGCTTTCTGAGTAGGAGACAGGGGAGGCGCATCTACCTCACGGCAGAGGGACACGGTCCGGCGTAACGATTCGAAAAACTGCACGCACGGTGGACAGATGCCCATATGATTCCGCACTTCTTGGCAAACATCCGATGTCAATTCATCATCGAGATATGCCGACAGCCGCCGAAGTATTTTCAGACATCCGGCCTTTGAATGCCGATGTTGCGAACGTGTTGGAAGTTTTTCTCGTGCCATAGTCATTCACCGTGCATCGCAATGCCCCGGGCGCTCAGCTCTCGCCGAACGAACAAACGCGCCCGATGCAATCGAGATTTTACCGCTCGCTCGTTGAGCCCTACCACCGCCCCGACTTCTTTGGCGGACAACTCTTCCATATCACGCAAAACCAGGACCACACGGTATTTGGCCGGCAGCTTTTGAATGGCCTGACGAAGCGCGCGGCGTAGTTGTTTATTCTCCAACGCTTGTTCCGGGGATAAGCCATCGGCCGGAATTTGTAATCGTAACTCGCCGTCCGAGGTCGGAATGAATTCTTCCAGGGACAGTTCCCGTTCTGGCTCGCCTTTGCGCCGCCGTCGCATCGCCAGACAGACGCGCGATGCGATTCGATACAGCCAGGTCGACAGTTGAGCCTCTCCGCGAAAATCGGGCAGCCCGCGATAGGCATTGAGAAACGTTTCTTGTACCAGATCGCGCGCATCTTCCGCCTCGCCGCAGAGACGTTGAGCGAATCGGTACATACGATCCGCATTTTCAGCATACATCCGATCGAAACGAGAAGTATCCGCCTTATTTGTCGGTATCGTAGGCTCGCTCTGTTGAGGAAAGGACCGCATGAGGGCGAGTCTACGAGGCGGCTCGAAAGGGTGTCAAGGAACTGAGGAGAACAGGGAATTGAAGGGCATCTAAAAACGGCAAGCGCAAAGGCCGCTTGCCGTTTTCTCACTACGCCAAAGCTTTCAGCCCTTCGTGGGATCGAACGTCGCGAGCATATCGGCCAAATCGTTGGCGTGCTCCTCTTCTTTCGCTAGTATGCCTTCGATCATCCGGCGACTGGTCGGATCGTTTTCGCCAAAGTATCGGGCCATTTCTCCGTAAGTGTCGATCGCGATGCGCTCCGCAATAAGGTCCTCCCGAATCATATCGGCTAATGAATCGCCTTCGACATATTCGGCATGACTTCTGGTCAGCAGTCCTTCGGGATTGAGATTGGGTGCGCCGCCGAGTTGTGTGATCCGTTCGGCAATTTCATCGGCATGTCCCTGTTCGTCTGCCGCATGCTGCTGAAACTCTTTTGCCACGGGTTCGGCGTGAATGCCCTTCGCCATGAAGAAGTGCCGTTTGTATCTCAGCACGCAGACAATCTCGGTGGCCAACGCCTCATTCAAGAGCTTCACCACGGTATCCCGATCGGCCTTGTACCCTTCCGTTACGGCGCCTTGCTCTACATGCTGGCGCGCCCGACGCCGAATCTCCTTCACATCTGTTAAAAATGCGCCTTTCATCGTCTCCTCCTTCTGCTTGTCTAGTTGACTCAGGGATAGAACCGTCTCTGTTTCCTGCCTGCGGCAAAAACACTTTAGATCATAGCGCCATGAGCGCACATTCGCGAAACAGCCGGGACTCCCTCACATCACTTTTTTTTTGCCTGCCATGCAAAACTTGCGACCACCGCCGCCAGCTCCATCGGCTCAACCGGCTTTGAGACGTGCATCTGGAAACCTGCCGAAAGAGCACGCACCCGATCTTCGCCACGAGCATAGGCGGTCAACGCGACGGCTGGAATGTATCCGCCACGTTCCGATTCCATCTCTCGCACCTTTCGAATGAATTCGTATCCATCCTCCCCAGGCATCCCGATATCGGAAATCAGCACATCCGCCTTCCATACTTGCAGCGCTTCATACGCTTCGCGAGCGGATGACGAGGCCCGCACGTCCGCGCCGCACCGGGAAAGCACCTCGACTAGGAGCGCGAGCGTTTCCGGTTCATCGTCTACGACTAGGACGCTGATCCCTTTCAAGTCCGGTGCGTGTTCGAACCCGAGATGCTGCGACAGGTCGATGAAGCCGTCCTTCTCATTTCCATTATGAGTCGACGGCGCTCCGACTATGGGGAGCGAGACGATGAACTTCGCGCCTTTGCCTTCTCCCTCGCTTTCAGCGTGGACATTGCCGCCATGCATTTCGACAAGATGCCGGACGATCGCAAGTCCGAGCCCCAATCCCCCATGACTTCTCGTGATGGAACTATCTCCTTGCCGAAAGAGGTCGAACATGTACGGCAGAAACTCCGGGCTGATGCCTTGCCCCGTGTCCCTCACGACGAGGCGAACCTGCCCGTGTTGGCACTCCAGGGCAATCGTGACCTGCCCATCGCGCGGAGTGAACTTGATCGCGTTGGTGAGAAGATTCCATATCACCTGCTGCAGCCGATCGGAATCACCCGAGACCAAGCCGGCTTTCTTATCGATCACCTTTTCGATTTGAATCCCTTTCGCATCGGCGGCGGGACGGACCGAATCGACCGCCGCCTCGATAATGGTGCCCACTTCCAACGGACGCACATCCAAACGAAGCTTGCCGGTGCTGATGCGGGAGATATCCAGGAGATCTTCGATTAAGTGGGACTGGAACTTGGCGTTCCGTTCGATACTGCCGATGGCCCGCTGCGCGGTGGCATCATCCAATGTGCCGCCTCGGAGCATTTGCGCCCATCCAAGAATGGCGGTCAGTGGTGTGCGCAGTTCGTGCGATACAGTCGCGAGAAATTCATCCTTCAAGCGATTGGCATCTTGCGCATCGCTATACAATCGGGCGTTGGCTACCGCTAAGGCGGTTCGCCGGGCCAGCTCTTCGGCTAATTCCAAGTCGTCCGGCGTGAAGATTCCGCGGTCGCCGGCCCGCCCCAACGTCATGACGCCCAGCGTTTGTCCATGTACGGGCAACGGCACGATCATGACCGAATGACCGCCTAGCGTCCGATGCGCGGCGATGTAGTCTCGCGCGGCTTGGATGCGTTTCTTGTTGCTCGCCAAATCGACCAAGAGCATCGCCTCACGCGTGCGATGGACTCGCGTCATCGGATGGACATTCGACAATTCGTCCGGCGCGATGACCACGGCCGCATGCTGCAAGATGTCCCGTTGCTGCGGATCGCGATGGGCCAAAGTGGCGAGCCGAAATGTGCCGTTCTTAGTCATCATGCTGATCAATCCGTAGTCGGCCAGCCCAGGCACCAGGACGCGTGCGACACGGTCGAGCGTTTCATTCCGGTCCAATGTCGTCACCAGCACACGAGTGGCTTCCGCCAAGAATGACAGCCGTTCATGAGCCTGCTCGGCCTCGATCAGTGCCCGATCGCGGGCAACCAAAAATTCATCTTTCGCCTGATTGGCCTCTAACAATTCGCGTGTACGTTCTTGGACCATCTGTTCCAGCTTCCCGGCGTGACGAGCCAGCGCTTCTTTTTGCTCTTCCACCTGACGCTTGAGCTGGCGCGCTTGGATCGCGCGGCCGAGCGAGGCGATGAAATTATCCCGCTCGATCGGTTTTTCGATAAAATCGTATGCTCCGCCGCGTAGGGCGCGCACCGCCAAATCCCGCTCGCCGTGACCGGTGATCAATAAGGTGGGCGTACCCGGCCGCACTTGCCGCACTTTCTCTAACAGGCTCAGCCCATCCATTTCGGGCATCTTAATGTCCGTGACGATCGCATCATAATCGTGCTTCGCAATCAACATCAGGGCACGCGTCCCTGAGTCGGCCGTGTCGATTACAAGGTCAGGGATACGGGTACGAATATTATCCGGCAGTGCTTCCAAAAGAGCAGAATCATCATCGACGATGAGGATGCGGGAAGACATAGGCGTAGCAGTCCCTCTACAATCTTCTTAAAATCTAAGCAATCCCTGGGCCCTATCGACCTACATGGTTCGTTGAGGATCATCCGTCACTGCTTGATATAAAAACATAATCATCTTGCTTTGTTGTCGTGGTCAGACCCAGGGACAAGGATATTTGTCGCGTAGTTGGAGAGCACGGGAAGCCGGTTCCTCTCGGAAATGTGTACACCTTGTCCAATGAGGGAACACTTAGTCCCCGTAATACCTATCTGAATGCGCGTACATTTTTTCTTTCCCCTTGGAAGTCCGAACCAGTGGGACTTCCATAAGCCCTGGACGTCATTGGGGAGGGGGTATATTCCTTGCACCATTTTCAGACGGCATTTCCATACATCACGAGCAGACTAGTCGTGTCTTGTTTCGTGGTGAAATCTTGCGAATCTTCAGAACAGGGGGTGACAGATGACAGGACAACAGTGGCTTGCGATTATGGGCACGATCGGCATACTGGCCTTTCCGACGGTTGACGCGCGGGCGGCATCACAAGCTCATAGTGATCAAAAAGAGCTCAAGGGAGAGCAGCACGTTCAGGGCGTCGTGGAAGACATCAAGAGCGACCAGATTCAAGTCAACATTGGTGAAGTGCAGCCTCGGTTCATTCCACTGAATCAAGCGAAGGAAAAGGGTATCCAGGACATTAAAAAAGGGGATCGCCTTGACATCACCATCAACGATCAAAATTTGCTTGTCGATTTTCACCTGGCAGATGGATCGGGCCAAGGTCATTCGGACGCCAAACATCAGGTTGTGAAGGGACAAATCGCTCAGCCGCTGGTGGTAGGTCACGATCAAGCGGTTATCCGCACGACGGAGGGGAAGGAAGTCAGCTTTGTGATTCGCTCGCAGGCACGAAGCAAAATGGCGTCGATACCCGTTGGCACCGATGCGGTTTTTCTCGTGGACGAGGCGAATAAGATCGTCGATGTAAATATGGAGAGCAAGGAAGCGGTCAATCAAGCGGGAGATACCACGGGAAAGAAATCGCCTTTAAAGGGAAACCAACGCCGGGTGATAGGAACCATTGTCACGCCGCTCGATAATAACAATCAAGTCACGATTCGCACCGCGGATGGAAAGGAACAGCCCTACGAGGTGCGGTCGCTGACGCAGGACAAGGCCACGAAATTGACCAAAGGAGAATCTACTGTCTTGTTAGTCGACGATGACAATAAGGTGGTGGATATTGCGGGTCCGCCATCGAAAAAGGAAAAGAAGTAAGCAGAGCAGGTCTGAATTCCGCTGTCTATTGGGGAAGGCCGGTTGATCCGGTCTTCCCCAATTCTTCTCATCTACTACCTCTCACTCGCCTTACAGCGCTCTCATGAACGCGACGAGCGCGGCCTTTTCTTCACGATTCAACTGCGTGCCCGACACGACATTGAAGAACTCCACGGTGTCTTCAAGGGTCAGCAATCTGCCATCGTGGAGATACGGCGGAGAATCCTTGATCCCGCGAAGCACAAATGTCTTGATCGGGCCATCCGCTTCGGCGCCGAACCGTTCGAGCTTGAGATCGTGCATCATGTGATCGGTGTATGCGGGCGGCTGATGGCAGCCTGCGCACTTGGCTTTACCAAAGAAGAGTTCCTCCCCCGCAATTTCCTGTTCCGTGGCTTTTTTCCGATTCAGCCGTCCGGTCATCGGATCGAGTTTCGGCGCGGGAGGGAAATCGATCATATTCTGCATCTGTGCCATGTGGGGGATCTGAAATCGATCGATGATATTGACCCCCTTTTTGGCCGCCCGAATATGGTCGCCATTGAAATACGCGGTCCGCTGTTCAAACTCCGTGAAGTCTTCAATCGAGCGCAAGCTTCGCTTCGATCCATGAATCTGCTGATTGAACACTCCCCGTAGGCTGACCGTATCGAGCCGCAACCGATCTCGCTGCGGCCGCGTGTCCGGGTTCAGATGGAACTGGCCTGTTGTGTGAAAATTGACATGGCAATCAAGGCACGTAACCCCCAGGCTCGGCTTTGGGGATTTACGATCGGGAGTGGCGTTAAATTCTTCTTGAGGGAACTGCGTGACCAGAAGACGCAGCCCATCCAGTTGCACCGGCGTGACCAGGCCGCGGAACAGGCGGTCGAAATTCTCGGCATTGAGGACTTCCCCTTGCGACACATCCCCCAGCTCCGGATGAGTCGTCAAAAAGATCGGCGGGGGAAACTCGGGCAGGAAACAATCGGGAAGATCAAACTCCACATCGAATCGTTCCAACCGTGGAAATTTTTCGATCTGGACTTGCGGAAACACTTGTCCCCCCACGTCGTGTTTCACGTGGGGCAGCCGGTGAAATCCGTCCGGAAACAGATGCTTCGCTTTGACCTCTTCAACATCCGTTTGACCCAGTTTCTCCCACGTGAGGCCGTTCTTCAGTTGCACGGTCGGGCCGATCGGCTGGGGTTTCCCTTTTGTCATCGTCGCGCCGGACTGCGTTTTGCAATCTAACGAATACCGGTCTCGCAGCAACTGCTTTTGCTTCGCCATGACTTTGGGCTTCTCGGCGATGTCTTTGGCTTGGACCTCTTCGGCAATTTGATACGCATCTTGGCCTGGAGGCGCGCCAAAGAGGTCGTAGGAAAAGTCGACGCCGTCGAACCCCTTCGTCTTGGTGTCTGCAATGGACGAGTTATGCCTATCCTTCGTCCGAGTTTTTTCGGTTGATCGGGTGTCCGTGCGTGGCTCGGCCATCGATTGATCCGGCGAGCCCTTTTCGGTTCCCCGCGGTTGAGCCAGCCCTGGTTCGCCCATCGTGCAAGCCCACCACACGCTGACCGTCCCGATCAGGACGGCGGCCGCGACCCCTTGCTTCTTCATTTCCATGATGTCCTCTCAGAATTGTTTGTTGCGGCTCAGCTGGAAGCTACCGAGTCTTTCGTCTAGCCCTGGTGTCTTCGCCGTCCTATTGGTCTTCGCCCTCCCATTTCTGGATCGGCCTGACCTTTGGTCATCAACTGCTCGTAGCCCATGAGGTACTCCTTAATTGCGTGTTATGCAGGCGAGACGCACAGGTAGTAGAATGAGCCTATAGCCCTCGTGGGATGACGCGCTATCAGCCGAACGTGAGATTTGTTGTGAGGGGGTGGATTCGGGCGCTGTCGATGGCCGCCTCATCGGAAGGCGAAGAGGCAGGCGAGTGCTGCGTGTCTCGCAGCACTCGCCCAGTTCATGGGACGATTACGCAACCTGTTTTCGGGACTTCTTGGCGCTGGCCGCTTCGCTCGCCGTTTTCACGTCTTGCTCTTCTTCCGGAGGCGGCAATACCGCCGGTAAACCCAACGCCTCGATCCACAGTTCACGGCTCCAGCCTTCGCTATGGTAGAGGTGCTCATCCTCCTCGTCCTCAATCGTTTCACACGCCTCTTTGAGCGCGGCACCGGCCTCACCCTTCAAGGTCTCGGCCGCCTGGCCCATCAACTCCCAGTTCTGATGGTCTTTCGTCTCCGCCGTAACGACACACTCGGCGGCGACCAGTTGGGCATCTTCAGCTCCACCGGATTTGAGGGCCATCTTCATCGCTTCCACCAGGGCTTCGCCTTTGCGCCGCACGATTTGCCGACCCGGAGTTTCTTTCGCCGGGTCCAGGCCCATCTTTTCGAGGAGGGCGCGCATCACCTGCTCGTGATGCCGCGTTTGTTCCAAATATTTTTGCCATTCTTTTTTCAAGTCTTCGTTTTTCACGCACCGGAGCGCGGTCTGATAGACCTCGACCCCGCCCGATTCGGTTTCCAATGCTTGGTAGAGCAGTTCGTGCAGCTGTTCGGTTTTCATATTACTCCTTCTTCGTGATACGGCCCTTGTTGGTCTTCGGTTCAAGCAGGCATTTGCCCCTTCATTTCGCGGTCAAAATGACGATGCAGCGAAATACTCTTGATAAATTTCGACGCGATACGGCTTGCAGGCCCAGTGCCGGTAATCACGCCTTCGTCCGGCACTAAATACTCTTCCTCGTTTTTCGGCACTCCTTTCGTATAAGGAACGGCCGTTTTGTCGGACGCGAGATGCGCCGCCCGTAACAAATCTATACCCTCCCCTGTGGCGGCGATGGTCTTGCAATGGAGATAGGCTTCCTTTACGAAGAGCAGCGCTTTGGCATCGCCCTTCAAAATTTCCACGCTCTCCTCCCCACCTGGAATATAGACGGCGTCGAAGAGCACCGATCCGGCGGTGAGCAAACTAAAATCAATGTTGACCGCGACGCCCTTCTGGCCTTTCAACGACCCTAGCCTCGGAGCGACAACTTTGGCCTGGGCGCCGGCGGCCACCAATGCCTTTTTCATTCCGGCGATGTCGGCATCATTGACCCCATCGGCCGCAAGGATGGCAATCTTGCGCGTGGCAATGGGTCCCGGTTCAGTGACGAGCATGCTTAAAGCTTCCGATCGGGCCGCCATGGCGGTCGGACGCTGGGGTTGATGCTGCTTTACATTGCCGTCTGCCGGCACGCTCAGATTGAGAGGACCGGTCAGCTTTGGAACCGATATGCCCAGCCCTTGCGCGACGAGACCAGCAAGGGTCTTGTCCACGTTCGCCAATAATCCGACCATTCGCTCCCGAATGGCGGGGACTTCGACTTTACCTAATTCGAACCGCAAGGCCTGCACGATGTGCGCCTTCTCGGCATGCGATTGGCTGTTGTAGAACAGCGCCGCCTGGCTAAAGTGATCGAAAAACTTTTCCCCGCGCCCCCGAATCTTTCGCGCATCGATCTTCTCCGCGTAACTGATAAACCCGCCCATGTCCGCTTTTGCTTGCATGGGGCACCCACCGCCCAGCGTATTCGGCTGATAGCTGACGCGGCCTTGATTGATGGTCTGCCGCATGTGGCCGTCGCGTTGATTGTTGTGCACTGGAGCCACCGGGCGATTGATCGGAATCTCGTGAAAATTGGGACCGCCGAGGCGAATCAATTGGGTATCGGTATAGGAGAACAGGCGTCCTTGCAACAATGGATCGTCGGTAAAATCGATGCCCGCTACGATGTGCCCGGGATGAAACGCGACCTGCTCCGTTTCGGCGAAAAAGTTGTCCGGATTGCGGTTCAGGGTCAATTTACCGATGCGGGTGACGGGAACCAGTTCTTCTGGGATCAGCTTGGTGGGGTCCAAGAGATCGAACTCGAACTTGTGTTCGTCTTTTTCCTCGACCATCTGTACGCCGAATTCCCATTCCGGGAAATTTCCATTTTCGATGGATTCCCACAAATCGCGGCGGTGAAAATCCGGATCGATGCCGGAGATCTTTTGCGCCTCATCCCAGACAACCGAATGGACACCAAGCAGCGGCTTCCAATGAAATTTTACAAAGCGCGATTTGCCCTTGTCGTTGACGAACCGAAATGTGTGGACGCCGAATCCTTCCATCATGCGGAAGCTTCGTGGGATGGCCCGGTCGGACATGACCCACATGATCATGTGCATGGACTCAGGCATCAAAGAAATGAAATCCCAGAAGGTGTCATGCGCCGACGCGGCTTGCGGCATTTCGTGATGCGGTTCCGGCTTGATGGCATGGACCAGATCGGGAAACTTCACTCCGTCTTGAATGAAAAACACCGGAATATTGTTACCGACCAAATCATAGTTGCCTTCGTCCGTATAAAATTTCACGGCGAAGCCACGCACGTCGCGAGCGAGATCGGATGATCCACGTGATCCAACGACGGTCGAAAATCGGACGAACACAGGCGTCTTCACCGAGGGATCTTGCAGAAATCCCGCTTTGGTGTAGGGCGCCATCGATTCATAGACTTGAAAAAATCCGTGTGCAGCCGCTCCGCGCGCATGGACGACCCGCTCGGGAATACGTTCGTGGTCAAAATGGGTGATCTTCTCCCGAAGATGAAAATCTTCCAGTAATGACGGACCGCGCTCTCCGGCTTTCAGCGAATTCTGATCGTCATTAATCCGTAGCCCCTGATTGGTCGTGAGGAATTTGTCTGTAGCCTCCTCCCGGTTCACTCGAAGTTCGTCGACTTTTGCGTTGTCTACTTTCTGCTTGCCCTTTGCCATTCAAACCCCTCTCCACAGTGAAGTGCACCTGACGTAGTTTTGCGCGGCTCACGTTGCGCGACCATCATCGCGCAGAACGTGACACGTCATGATAAAGCCTCCATAGGGCGTACATAGAGTCCAGCTAACGCACCTTTCATGTAGGAGCGTGAGAAGACATATGGATTGAAAAGAGGCCGAGCACAAAGCGCCGCCCGGTGTGATTCAGAGGATGGACGCTCGAAGATGGGTACTCGAATAACGGCGTCAGGGGAGTTTGGGCATGACGATCTTGAGCGGGGCTCCCTGCAAGGCTTTTAGAAAGGCCGATAAATCCGCCTTTTCTTCCGGGGTAAGACTCAGGGGCTTCATCAACGGACTGAGGTTCGGATTTGGCTCGCCTCCTTTATTTTTAAATTCGATAACGTCTTCTAGTGTTTTAAACACGCCGTCGTGCATATAGGGCGCTGTTTCGGTGACGCTCCGCAACGTGGGTGTTTTAAATGCGCCCTTGTCGCGTTCCCGTCGGCTGACGTTGTAGCGACCCAAATCTTCCTTGAGTAATCCTTCTTGCGGCACGCCCAGATTGTGGAATTGATTATCGGTAAAGTTCGGCCCGTTGTGGCACAGCACGCACCGCGCTTTACCCTTGAAAAGCTGCATGCCTCGTATGGCCGCTTCATCCATGGCCTTCGATTCGCCCATGGTGTATTTATCAAAGGCGGAGTTGGCCGACACGATGGTCCGTTCAAACGCCGCAATGGCGTCGGCAATTCCTTGCAGGCTCACACCGGCGCCGAACACCGCCCGAAATTGTTTTTGATAGCCGGGAATCTTGGCGATTTTCGGCACCACCGTTTCATGTGTTTCCGCCATTTCAATCGGATTATGAATCGGCCCAATGGCCTGCTCTTCTAATGACGTCGCCCGCCCATCCCAGAATTGAAACGGATTGAAGCTGGTGTTGTAGACCGTCGGCGCCTGACGGCCACCCGCCGTACCAAACGCGCCGAGCGAAAACTGTCTGGCGTCGGCGAACCCGGTACCGGGATTGTGACAAAACGCGCATGAAATCGCATTGTTCTTCGAGAGCCGTCCATCGAAGTATAATTGTTTTCCGAGATTCACTTTCTGCACGAAATTGACATTCGTTTGTGGCATTGGAACGTAGGCAGGCAACGGACCGATATCCGGCACGGTGACACCATCGACGACGATCGTGTCCATGGCCTTTTCCGACGAGGGAGACTCTTGTGAGAGCGCTTGATGCGCGAACCCCACTACCAGAATGCTGAGCGACAGCACCAGCCGAATCGCAATGGCAGCAGTCATTGAAGTCCTCTCATTGTTCGGACATCTTCTCCCGAGACACGCTCATTTTTGCCGGACTAAAATGCGGATGGGGGAGCCGGGGAATCCATAGTGATCCCGAATTTGTTTTTCAAGAAATCGCAGATAAGTTTTGCCAATATCGTCGGGGTGGCCGACAAAGAGCGCGAAGGTTGGCGGTTTCGTGGCAACTTGCGTGATGAACACAGACTTGGAGGCTTTGTTGGGTTTCCCGCGGCGGACGGGTAACGGCTGCACTTCCAAAATCTCCTGCAGAAACTTGTTCAGGGCTCCCGTGGGTACGCGATGCGTGAACGCCGTCATCACTTCGTCGATCTGCGGAAACAGCTGATCCACCGTCTTCGGTTTCTTGGCCGTTCCAAATACGATCGGCGCCCACGGTAGAAATCGGTAGCGGCGACGCAACTCGAGTTCATACTTGGCTCTGGCTTCGGGATCGCCCGCGCGCAAATCCCATTTGTTGATGAAAAGAACGCAGGCGCGGCCTTGCTTGAGAATCAACCCGGCGATTTTGGTGTCCTGTTCGGTAATGCCTTCGACGCCATCCATCAGGAGCACCGCGACATCCGATCGCCCCATAGCGGTGAGCGCCCTGGCGACGCTGAACCCTTCGACCTCGCCATGCTCGATGCGACCCCGCCTCCGAATGCCGGCCGTATCCGTCAAAATGTATTGATGATCGTTGTAGAGCACCGCCGTGTCGATAGGATCGCGCGTCGTCCCTGGCACGTCGCTCACGACCATTCGCTCTTCGTCGAGTAACGTATTAATGAGCGTCGATTTACCGACATTGGGTCGGCCCACCACTGCGACGCGTGTTACCGCAGTGGGTCCGGCGTCGGCATCCTGCTGCGGCAAGGCCGGGTAGACGGCTTCGAGCAACTCATCGACACCCACTCCGTGCTCCGCAGATGTGGGAAATAAAGTGTCCTTCCCCAGGCGGTAGAAATCCGCTAACAAGGGAGTAGATGAAGGCGTGTCGATCTTGTTGATCGCATAGTACACAGGTTTTTTGACACGCCGCAGCAGCGTGACGATTTCCTCATCGGGCGGCGTCAACCCGGCGCGGCCATCCATGACGAAAATCAGAATGTCCGCTTCCGCTATCGCAATTTGTGATTGTCGGCGAATCAGCGAGAGCATGCTGTCGGTCGACGTGGGATCGAGGCCGCCGGTATCCACCAAGCGGAATGGCCGCCCGCGATAGGAGCCGTCGGCGTAGTTGCGGTCGCGCGTCACTCCCGGCAAATCATCGACGATCGCACTGCGCTTGCCCAACATGCGATTGAACAGCGTCGATTTGCCGACGTTAGGACGCCCGATAATGGCGACCAGCGGAGGCGTGATGGTGAAGAGATCCTGAGTCATGATGGGCACTTCTGTCGAACGTATCATAGGAATTTTCCGAAAAACAAATGGGGCAATAGCAGACCGAGCGCACTCTAACATAGTCTCGGCTATAATGACTTCACCGAATGTTCAGAGAAGACTGAGTCGTTTCACCCTGAGTACACCATGGGACTGATCAACGGATTTGACTGGCATCAAGTGGACGACGTCCTGTTGGACATGGACGGCACGCTCCTGGACCGCCATTTCGATAATTTCTTTTTTGAAGAGGAACTCCCTCGGCGGTACGCGGCGAAGTATGGGCTGGACGCGGCCAAGGCGAAAGAGAAACTGTTCGCGCTCTATCGGTCCGTCGAAGGGGAATTGAACTGGACGGATCTGCATTATTGGACACGGACCCTCGACATTGACGTGATTGCGATGACGAAGGAGTTCGATCATATGATAGGATTCCTGCCCCATGCGGACGAGTTTTTGCGACATTTACACGCCAAAGGGAAGCGTGTGCATCTCATAACGAACGCGCATATGGCCGGTGTCGCCATCAAAGTCGAGAAGACGGGACTTGATTGGTACGTCCACCGAATCCTGGATGCTTTCGAGGTGGGTTATTTAAAAATGCGGCCGGAGTATTGGCCCATCTGCCAACGGCTCCTTGGCTTCGAACCGAAGCGCACACTCTATCTCGACGACGACGAATCCTGCCTCGACGCCGCCCAGCAATACGGCATCGGCCACATTTACCACAGCGCCAAGTCCAGCACGCAACTTCCGGCGCAACGATCGAAGCGGTACTACTCGATAGAAAGTTTAGCCGCCTTTCTCTAGCGAGAAAGATTCCAATTACCTTGACGTGCCGCGGCAGTGACTTTGTACAGTAAAGATACTGAGGGCGGCAGGCTCACCATCGTTAATGTGTCTAATTTGACCAAAGCATCCCTATTAACAAGGGTCAGCAGAAGGGGCGGATTAGTACCTTCCATTATTCTTTGAATTTGGTCGCACGTACCTGAGGAGGACGGGATTATCATGCTTCTGCTATTAACGTGATCGCAGCCTACTTTGATGACAGCGGAACCGACCCCAGGCATCCAGCCCTGGTAATGGGAGAATGCATTGCTACGGTTGAAAATTGGACAGCGTTTCAAGAAGAGTGGCGTTGCATCCTTGAAGAACATCACCTCGAATATTTTCACATGACTGACTTTGATAATAGGCAGGGACAGTTCCATAGAGATAAGTTCCCTGAGGAGCATCGAATTCCGCTCCAAGTAAAGCTCCTAGCCACACTCAAGAAACGAATTCAAGCAATCGTGGTAGCAGCAACCAATAAGCATGACTATTTTGCTGCCCAAATGGAAAGATCCTATGGCTGTAAGATTTATGCGTATACCGCATATCAATGCTTGTCTGGTGTGGCCCAATGGGCCGATGAAACCGGGTACGACGCGCCTATTGCTTACGTCTTTGATCAAGGAGGAGGCTCAAGAGAGTTGGGAGGGAAGGGAACTTTAGACGACCTAAGGACAGATATAGTTCGCGATTCACAACTCAGGCAGCGATTTCGCATCAAGGAATTGGAATCGTGGAGCTATGGACTGATGAAAAGTCTCAATCCTCTTCAAGGCGCTGATGTCGTTGCTTATGAAGCGTGGAAGGATCTTCAAAACGATTTCTTCGCCAAGAAGCGTAAATACTGGCGTATCGCGGCGGAAAAATTGATAACCATGGAACGCGTATATCAAGGGTGTTTTGGAAAGGAAGAGTTTTCCGCTAATTATTCCAGGTGGGACAGTCGCGTTCATCGTATGGCCATTGATCCTGGACTCGATCCGCAAACTTAGCCTAGCTCTCACAACAAAATCACTCATGAAGATTTCAGAATGTCGACGAGTACATCAAAGGCATGATTAGGTCTTCGATGGAGTTTGAATGACGTCGCAGGAGAAGGCAGATCACACAGACTGCTGAGGCAAGATCTCAAATGAGCGAACTTCACGACAAACGAAGCTCACACCTGCTCGGGTCTCCATTGCAGACCAAGCATCAGGATGCGCTGCATGAGCGCTTGGTAGGAGAGGCCTGCGCGCTTGGCCGATTCCGCGAAGTCTTCGCCTTTAGCAATCTGCGGATTAGGGTTGGCCTCGAGCACATACACTTTGCCTTGCTTGTCCATCCGCAGATCGATGCGCGCATAGCCGCTTAATTCCAAGGCTCGATAGACGCGTCGGCAAATGTGCTGGATTTGCTCACACTGATCCACGGACACATCCTTGACTTCACTTGTTTGGATGCCGTGCTTTTCTTGATATTTCACGCTCCATTTCACCCGTTCGGTCGCGATGTGATGGACGTTGTCCGGCATCTTGGTGAATTGCATTTCCCAAATCGGAAACACGCGCAACCGTTCATTACCCATTACTCCAACATACAGCTCGCGCCCCTCGATGAATTGTTCCACCAGCGCATCTGTCCCGATGCTGTCATGGATGAACGTGACGCGCTCTTTGAGCTTCTCTTCCGAGTCGACGACGGACGCTTGCGAAATGCCGATGGACGCTTCTTCGGTCAAGGACTTTACGATCAGAGGAAACGGCAGACGTTTCTTAAGACGAACCTTTTGTCCACGCCGGATCACGGCGAATTCCGGCACTGGAATCCGATGATACGCCATTAACTTTTTAGACAGCGATTTATCTCGGGCCAGCATGAGTCCTCTGGCGTTGCTGCCTGTGTATGGCATGCGGAGCATTTCCAAAAAACTCACGATGTTGTGATCGAACATGACAATGTTGTCGAAGGCTTCGAGCAAATTGAAGATGATATCCGGCTCCCAATCTTTGATGGCATTGCGCGCGACGGAAAGATCATCCTGAAGCCCTAATGGTTTGACTTCGTGACCAAGCTTTTGGAGCGCCGTCACGACGTCGTATTCCGTTTTCCAGTCGGCGTGCTCCGCTTCGGACGCCGACGCGTTCTCCGGCGGAACGAGATGGGTATGCACGAGCACAAGCACGCGCAGAACTTTCATAAGGCGATCCGATGTCCCCCGGTCAACAGGTGGTTCATGGCTTGTACTGTCAACAAGACGGTAAATTCTGTTTTCGCTTGCTCTTCCGGCACGGCGAGTCGGAGATTCAATTCCTGACAGCGGGCGATCAAATCCTCGAAGACCTGATCGACCGTGTACTGATAAATACCCGTCCAGCTCGCGACGAGCCGGCGAACCGGTTTTCGAATGCGTGTCAAAAATCGTAGCGCGGTCATATTGTCTGCAAACTCCGGGGCATCGGAAAATAATCGCCTCAGATCCCGATCGTAGACGGTCGGTCGACCCACGCCATAGTGCCGCCGCTTTTTCTTATAATGTTGCCGTAAAGTCTTGCGCAGTTGGCGCACAGGATCGACCTCTTCGAGGGTAGCGACACGCGCCTCTCGGCCTGCGAGAGACCGCATCAGCCGATCGACATAGGCCAGTTTCTTCAAAGCCGGCCACCCGGCATACCGCGGCTCCCATTGCGACCCAGGCGTCAGCCATACCGCAAATGTCTCGGCGAAGTCTTCGTCCGGATGACTTTGCGCATACCACGACCCCAGATGTACGACAAAACTTTTACTGTAGGGTTGAAATGAATAGTGATTCGGATACGGCACGGAGGACTTGCCGAATAGACGTTGGCGTTGCGGGCGGCGGCGAATCGCAAACGCATTCTCGATGGCATGGCCGGCTTCGTGCCGCATGATGCGCATACACCATTCCACGTCGCCTCCTTCCACCTCGAGCATTTGATTCAATTCGAGTTTGGCAAGGCGTGGATGGGCGAGGTAAAACGGAATGGCGATTCCGGGGACGCCATCGGGCGTGAACCATTCCTCCGACAGCCAGAAATGCGGCCGAAACTTGAGGCCGCGGATGTCCAGCTCGGCATAGAGCTGCGCAATCCGCTCTTCCAGCGGACTGCCTTCGATCTGTACACGAAGATCGCAGAACCGTAGATCGAGCAATTGTTCGTCCGGAAATCCAGTCCAATCGGACGGAGCTTCAGACACATGGAGTGTGTCCGATCCCGGAACTCCGATAGCCTTGTCGGTCGTCATCCTCGCTCTCCATATCCAGCACTCTCGATTAAGTATAGCAAAGGAATGTACGTATGACGTCGATAAGCCTTGGCTTTGGCCCCTATCGCGCGGCTTGAGAGTTACTTTTTAGACGGATGCGCAGGCCGCGCGACACCTCGATACATATCCGCCCCTGGTCGCGACACGCTCTCCATGACAAAGCGATCTAACCGCTCGATGGTAAATCCGTTCTCCACGATGAGCCGGTCGACCTGGCGATTGAGATGGCACCCGCAGGCGAAGAGCCGTTGAAAGGGGTTCAAAATGTTTTGCCAGCGGGCAACTTTAGGATCGTCACTCCGACCGTGTTCGAGAAAGACAAACGTGCCGTCGGATCTGAGCACACGACGCACCTCGCTCAACGCACGAAGAGGATCGGCGATCGAGCAAAGCGTCCAAGTGCTGACGACACAATCGAACTGCTGATCCTCCCACGGCAAGGCTTCGGCGCGTAGGCGGAGTACTTCGACGGGCATGGCAAGAGGTCTACTTCGCTCTGCCACCCGATCGTCCAGGAGCCGGGTCGGTTCGATGCCGGTCAGCCACGTGACTGCGCTGGGGTAGTGGGGCAGGTTTAATCCCGTTCCGAATCCGATTTCCAACACTCGGCCCGACACGCCGGCGAGCGCCCGCTTGCGTTGCTCTTCGAACGCCGGCGCACGCATCACGTGATCCATCAGGCGAGGAAATATATAGTCGGCGTACAATCCCATGGGTTTGAGCGCCCTTCCAGCCGATCATCCTACTTTAGTTCTACACTCTAGCCGAGATCATGGGTAGACGGAAAAATTGACAGTCAAAATTGATCTCGCTCCAACGATATCATCTCAGCTGATTTGATATTTCTCACAAATTTATCCTGCTCCTGTCCAAAGCGCTGTCAGGTGCGCTTAACATTAAGTAATATGGTCTAGGTCGATGTACTTGGCTACCAAGGGGTTTCACGCATGGCAGACAATTTGATTGCCTTTTTACCTAAACCATTCCCATTAAGAAGATGCTCCTCCCTATCAACCTATTTGAATACCGTCGACAGCGGCCGATCAGTAGGACGCGGGTGCGCCTGCGTAAGCTACTCATGCCGTGTATCCAATTTGTCCCGGCATGGAGGCTTCGCACACGGCTGTGGCAATGGTGCGGGGCAAACATCGACTCGACGGTATGGATTGCCCGTACCGCCACCCTCGACGAAGAGGCGCCGGAACTGATTACGATCGGCGAAGGAGTCCGAATCTCCTACGGCACCATGCTGATTACGCATAGCGACCTGGATAAGGAAGTGGGGCCCATCCACATCGGCCCGCAATCGTGGATTGGAGCGGGCGCCGTCATTCTTCCGGGCATCACCATTGGCGCCTATGCCGTAGTCGGTGCGGCCGCTCTGGTGAACAAGGACGTCCCGCCCGATGTGCGCGTCGCCGGTGTGCCCGCCAAAGTCATCAATAATACCGGGGTTCCCAAAGAATGGATTCATATTACCGACGATAATTATGAAACGATGGCGGGAACCCGTCGGTCGGAGGAGGTACAGAAACCCGAGGCCGCTCCCCTCCATGAACAGGAACGATCGGTCTAGACATTCACTCGGCTGGTTTTGAGTCGGTTGACTTCTCGCCTTTGACTGCCTTCCTAACGACGCTCGCGGTGTTACGTGCTGCCTTGGAGATCTCTTTCCCCGCTTCCCTTCCAATCTCTTTTATTTTTTCGAACGCTTTGGGGATCGGTTTCGACGCGTTATCAGCTTTTTCTTCGGCCCCGACCAGGGTTCCCAGTCCAAAAAGCATGAGAGCCAGGATCGCCAAGGCAACCGATCTTTGCATGCGCCGAATTCTCATACTCTCTCCCTTTCTTCCTTCAGCTTGATCGAATGAGTATGCAATGCCTTAAGGCAGATCAAGCACGTACCGAACCGGCCTTCCCAACGCGCTTTCGTTGGTCAGCACTTGATAGGGCGGAAAATCGGCTCGCAGCCGCGCGATCAGACGTTTCGCAGGAAAGTCTTCTTCGTGTTCGCAGATCCAGACTTCGTGACCGGTCTCCACGTCATGAAATCGTCGCAGTACGCGAAACCGAGGGTCTTCCATATAATAGGCAGACAGCCATCCGGCGAGAGCATGCACCACCCACGCATGGGTCTGCGCATACTGTCGAGTAACTCCCAATTCCGTCTGCCGCTGTCGATCGGGCGTGTCCACCGTTTTTCTCTCTATTTCCATCGAATCTGCCTGAGAGCCTAAACGATTCGTACGCGGTGGACAAGTCTTTCACTCACAGGAGAGGATAGGAATTCGTATCGCACGAGAGGTAAGATAGCCCGTGCATGAAAAACTGATCACGGCGAGCAGCTTGGTCTCCGCGCTCGCGGTACACCGGGCGCAGGGCCGGCGCATTGTCTTTACTAACGGTTGTTTTGATGTAATGCACATCGGCCACACGCGTTACCTGCAAGCCGCACGGAACTTCGGCAATGTCCTCGTTGTAGGCGTCAATACGGACCGTTCCGTGCGTGGTCTGAATAAGGCGCCCAACCGACCGATCGTCCCGGAGCAGCAGCGCGCCGAAGTGCTTGCCGCGCTGGCCTGCGTGGATTATGTTGTGCTCTTCGATGAGCCGGACCCCGGACGATTGATCGCAGAGATTGGACCGGACGTGCTCGTGAAAGGCGGCGATTGGACACCCGACAAAATCATCGGCCGCGAAACCGTCGAGGCCCGAGGCGGGACCGTGAAAACCATTCCGCTGGTCCCCGGCGTGTCGACTACCGCCATCGTGGAGAAAATTAAGAAAGACGTTCTTTGTGATTCGTGAATCGTTCGTCATCGAAGGGACGCCGGAACAAGGACGCCGGGAACGATTCACGAACACGTATTGACGACACCCATGTCTGCACCCGCACATCCCTTCCAGTATTGGGATCAACTGCTTCAGCCGGTTCGCGATGCCTTCGGCCATATCCAAAGCCGGGCGTGTCTGACAGGCGTTCATGGCGCGATGGGCGCGTTTGCGCTCAGCGTGCTGACTCGATCCGAGGGACCGTCCGTGCTCATCGTCTCCGCATCCGACGAAGAAGCGGAGCGCATGTATGACAACCTCTGTTTCTTTCAGACCTTGTTCGGTCTTTCGACTGACACCCTCGCCTTTTTCCCCGAATGGGAAACGCTGCCCTATGAGCCGACCGCCCCGCCCCCGGAGTTGATTGCCCGGCGCGCTCGCACGCTGTATCGCTTGGCGGACGGTGCTCGCACGATCCTGGTCACGTCCATTCCGGCGCTGCTTCAACGGCTCATGCCGACCTCCGTCTTCATCGATGCCTGCGCGGAATTGCGTGCGGGAAAATCCATCGAGCGCGAGGCGTTTATCGCGCGTCTCTTGCGCCTGGGCTATCGCCGCGGATCGGTCGTCGAAAATCCCGGAGAGTTCAGCGTGCGAGGCGGCATACTCGATGTCTATTCGACGGCATACGACGAACCTCTCCGCATCGAATTGCTCGGCGATACGATCGAATCGATCCGTCGATTCGATCCCACCACACAAAAGTCCACCGGCAAAATGCCCCAGGCGTTGCTCTTGCCTGCACGAGAACTTCTCTATCCCGAAGATCGGGTGGAAGCGCTCGAAACGCTTCCACCCGACGCCGAGTGGCGCGGGCCGGACATCTATTCTTCGATGGACACGCTTCTAAAGTATTTTGATGCCGCGCCCATCGTCGTTCTGGATCAACCTCAAGCCTTAGCCAAAACAGCGAATGAGTTTCTAGACGAGGTCAACGACGCCTACGTGCGCCTCGGAGAAGACGCCAACGAAAAAGGTTATTCGACGCCGGACCGCCTCTATGCCGATTGGAACGAGCTCTCGTCGGCTATGAACACCTGGTCGTGGCTCGCGCTGGAGCCGCTTGGAGTTGAAGGTCCGCAGTGGCAGCCGATTGTCGCGTTCCCCGCTCAGTCTCCGAGCAGCCTCGGCTTGGCGCAACGGGGGACGCCGTTCCACGAGACCCTCGCCAAATTAAATCAGCTGCGGTTGGTCGGACCCGTGGTGATCGTCGCACGGACGCGCGGGCAATTGGATCGACTCCTTGCGCTCTTTGCCGAGCAGGATCTTCCGGCTACGACCTGGAAGCCGCACGAGTGGAAATCCACCGCGCAAAAATCTCCCTTTGCCTTGACTCAAGGCGAGCTTTCCGCCGGATTCGTTTCGACGGAAGGCCGTCTGGCCATCGTCACGGAAGAGGAATTGTTTGCCAAGGGCATGCGTCACCGCCCTGCGCAAAAAAGCAAGACGGCCACATTCCTCTCGTCCCTGGACGACCTGAAGATCGGCGATTACGTCGTCCACGTTCAGCACGGCATCGCGCGCTACGAAGGGCTTCGCCGCCTGTCGGTGCAGGACTTTGAGAGTGACTATCTCATTCTCCAGTTTGCCGGAGGCGACACACTGTATGTGCCGCTCGATCGCCTCAATCAAGTCCAGCGTTACAAGGGCGCGGAAGGCCACTCGCCTAAGATGGATAAGTTGGGCGGGAGCAGTTGGGGACGGACGACCGCGAAAATTAAAAAAGGCATTGAAGAGATGGCGCACGAGTTGGTGGAACTGTATGCCAATCGCGAAGTCGTTCAGCGCAGCGAGTATGGCGAAGATACGACCTTGACCCATGCCTTTGAAGCAGCATTCGAGTATGAGGAAACGCCCGATCAGATCAAAGCCATCGAGGACATTAAGCGCGATCTGGAGGCCCCGAAGCCGATGGATCGCCTGGTGTGCGGCGATGTCGGGTACGGCAAGACCGAGGTCGCCATGCGGGCGGCCTTCAAAGCGGTCGAGCACAATCGTCAGGTCGCCGTGCTGGTGCCGACCACACTGCTGGCCCAGCAGCATTACGACAATTTCTCGCAACGGTTCGGCCCGTTCCCCATTCGCGTCGGCATGCTGTCCCGCTTTCAGACCCCGAAAGAAGCGAAAGCCCTGCTGAAGGACATGGCGGATGGCAACGTCGATATCGTCATCGGCACGCATCGGCTTCTCCAAAAGAATGTTGTCTTTCGGAATCTTGGATTGGTCGTCATCGACGAAGAGCAATGGTTTGGCGTGCGTCACAAGGAGCGGCTCAAACAACTTCGGACCCAAGTCGACGTGCTGACCCTGACCGCCACGCCCATTCCACGTACGTTGCAGATGGCCATGTCCGGCTTGCGCGACCTGTCGGTGATCGAGACGCCGCCTGCGGGCCGAATGGCCATTCGCACGCACGTCATGCGATTCAACGAAGAGACCGTCCGTGAGGCGACGATGCGTGAACTCGGCCGCGGTGGCCAGGTCTACTTCGTCCATAATCGGGTGCAGACGATGGAACGGACCGCCACATGGCTCCAGCAATTGGTGCCGGAGGCACGGATCGTCATGGCGCACGGCCAGATGGATGAACGGGCCTTGGAAGGCGTCATGCTGCGATTTTTAAAACGGGACGCCGATATCCTGGTGACCTCCGCCATTATCCAATCGGGACTGGATGTATCCAATGCCAATACAATCTTGGTGAATCGTGCCGATACGTTCGGCTTATCGCAACTGTACCAGTTACGCGGACGGGTCGGCCGTTCCGGCCAGCAAGCCTACGCGTATTTTTTTACGCCCGACGAAGGCACGCTCAGCACCGACGCGCAAAAGCGGCTGGTGGCCATTCAAGAGCTCACAGAATTGGGCGCGGGGTTTCGAATTGCGGCGGCCGATTTGGAGATTCGCGGGGCCGGCCATTTTCTCGGCAAACAACAGTCCGGTCACATTGCCGCCGTCGGCATGGATCTCTATCTGCAAATGGTCGAGCAGGCCGTTCATGAGATCAAAGGAACGGTGGTGGAAGAGGAGCCCGATCCGACGCTGCATCTCAACGTCTCGGCGTTTATTCCGGAAGAGTACGTGGCAGACGCGCATCACCGGCTGTCGCTCTACAAACGATTATCCTCCAGCCGGCAAATCGGCGACCTGGCCCTTCTCAGCGGAGAAATCCAGGATCGGTACGGCGCGCTTCCAGAGCCGGTGGAACGGCTATTCGAAGTCATGCAGATCCGCGTCCTCGCGAAATCCTTGCGCCTGGCTTCGCTGGAGATTAAGGACGGCGCCGTTGTGCTATCCTTTGATCCAAAAGCCTCGATTCCGGAAGCCGGGATGCGGAAACTGATGGACCGTTATCACGACAGATTTCGACTGCTGTCCCCCCTGTCCATGGAGTTTCGTTTGAACCAGACGGAGTGGTCCGGGCAGGCTCCGGAACTCACCGCTGCCTTGCAAATACTGGGAGTCTGTGATACCAAATCCGGTGCGGTCGGCGTGACCGTGTGACGAAATCCATCATCAGATGCAAGGGCTAGGCTAAGGTCATGCGCGTACGTTCTCATGTTTACACACGTTTCATCGCAAGGTCGTTGACAGGCAGGATTCTGAGCTGCTGTCTCATTGCGGGTGTATCGATGACGGCGTTCAGCGGCTGCGAACAGCCTTCAGAAGAGTCTCCCGTCCTCGCGATCGTGAATGGTAAGCCCATCAGCCAAAGCGAATTCGATTACCGTTGGTCGGAATTATCCGACGCCGGCCGCGCCCGGTACGAACATCAAGGCGGAAAGAAAAAATTCCTGGACGATCTCATTTCCCGCGAGATTCTCTTGCAGGAGGCTCGCAAGCAGGGGATCGATCAGAGTCTCGCCTTACGGGAGCGTCTGCAGCGTCTCAAAGAACAGTTGATCCTGGACGAATTAATGAAAGATGCCGCTTCTCAGCCGGTGCACATTTCCGACGCTGAGCTGGAGGCGTACTACCAGTCTCACGACGATATGCTACTGGCCGCGCGGCAGATACGGGGCGCGCAGATCGTCATGGCGAACGTCTTTCAGGCGAAGGATTTGAAGTTTCAGGTCAGCCAAGGCTCGAACTTCGGCAAATTGGCACAACGCTATTCTCTCGATGAAAAAACCAAGGCCGATGGCGGGGAATTCAACTTTTCTAAAAAGGGCGTCCTCGATCCGGCTATCGAACGTCTACTCTTAACCCTCAAGCCGGGGGTCGTCAGCGATCCGGTGGAAACCTCGGCCGGGTTTCACCTGGTCAAAGTAGTCAGTCGCGACCCGGACGAGGCCAAACACATCGAAGCCGTTCGGCAACAATTGAAACGAGAGCTGTACGCCGAAAAGCGCCGAAAGCAAGTGGAAGACGTGCTGGCCAAATTACGATCGTCGGCAACCATTCGCTTGGCGGCCGGCTCGGAACTCCTGACGCAAGGTGTCGGCTCGCTTGCCGGCCATACGCCGTAGCGTTCGGCCCACACCCCTGCCGACCGGTCGCATCACTCACCTTTTTTTCGACATCTGCATTCATGACTAGGACTTTGGCACAACGCGCGAATCGGATTGCGACTCGATGTCGGCCGTGCCGGCTGGTTCCTCATCTGGTCATCTCTGCGTCACTCTTCTTTGCGGGGCTCGCGGCCGCCTCGATTACCGATCGCATCATCGCCGTCGTCAATACCGAACTCATCATGCTCTCGGAGCTCAAAGCGGAGATCGCCGGTGAAGAGCGCCGACTTCAGGAAACGTATCGCGGCGCGGAATTGCAACGACGGCTGCGCCAGGTGGAATATATGGGGCTGACGCGCATGATCGAGCGCAAGCTTCAGCTCCAAACGGCGAAGACGAAAGGCGTGGAAGTGGCGGACGATGAAGTGCAGCGCGCCACGATGGAATTAAAACGCCAGGGCGAGAAGATCGACGAGAACAATCCGGCCGACAAAAAAACCGTCAAAGAACAGTTGCTGTTGATGCGGGTCGTCGACCGTGAAGTGCGTAGCGGCGTCATGGTCACTGAGCCGGAGATCCAGCGCTATTATCAGAGCCATCAAACCCGCTTTCTGATACCGGACGAATACCGCATCAGCCAAATTCTCATTCATCGCCGCGCGCGCGAAACCGACGAGGATACGCGGCAACGCGCGACGGCGGTCCTGACGGCGTTGAAACAAGGAGCCGACTTTGCCGAGCTTGCCGTCAAGTATTCCGATGGCCCGGAATCTATGCGAGGCGGCAATATCGGCTTTGTTCGACAAGGCGAACTGCTGCCGCAGATCGAGCGGGCGCTTTCGGCCTTAGAAGCCGGACAAGTCACGGACACGATCGAGACCGACGATGGATGGCATATTTTCAGACTCGATGAAAAACGCCCGCCGCAATTTCGCCCCTTCGCCGAGGTGAAGACCGAAATTCAGACGCTGGTCTATCAGCAGAAGACGGAAGACGTCTACCAGGTGTGGTTAGGGGATCTGAAGAACAAGTCGTTCATTGAAGTGAAATTCTGACGCGCTTCCGGCCGAGGAGCGCTAGGAGGCCGGTTCCACTAATGCGGTTTTGATCGCCCCCCACAGGGCATCAGTCCCCTCCCGCGTGAGCGAAGAATAGGCGATGACTGGATCATCCTCGAAGAGTTGAAAGCGCTTCTGCACGGCCGCCACGCATGACCGTCGCTCATTGTTTCCCAATTTATCCATCTTTGTCAGCACGATGATCGGCTGATGACCGAGCCCTTTGAGCCATTGATATGCCATCTCATCCTGCGCTTGCGCGACCCGCGCATCGACCAAAAAGAGCACGCCCCGCAGCGTCGGTTCCGCTTCCAAATACTGATTGATTAACGATCCCCATTCGTCGCGCATCGATTTGGCAACCTTGGCATAGCCATACCCCGGTAGATCGACGAGATAGAACTGAGATAACGCGGGATAAGAGAGTGACACGCGAAAAAAATTAAGGAGGCGTGTCTTACCCGGTGTGCGGCTGACCTTCGCTAAACCTTTTCGGTTCAGCAAGGTATTGATCAGCGTTGACTTGCCGACGTTCGATCGCCCCACGCAGGCCAAGCTCAAGACTCCGTCTTGCGGGCATTGTTCCAGGGTCGCACAGCTTTTGATAAACTCGGCTGAGATGACTTTCATAAGGATGACCCGACCACATTCACTTTAGGCATTGCAACCCACCGCGGTCGCTGACAGCTCACGGCGTATCGAGTATCATCGCGGCGATGCTCAAGTCAACGACGCCACGCCCGGTTGTCCGCATTATTCTGATTGTCATGGCCGTGATCGGCTTGCCATTGGCAGGCATCGCTTTCTATTGGATGATCACGATGCCCGACGTGTCCGCGCTGATTCGGAACAATCCCCCAAGCACGGCCCTCATTCAAGCCTGGCGGCAGGAGCATGCGCGATCCAAGACTGCGTGGACCTGGGTGCCGCTATCGAAAATTTCTCCTCATTTGCAACGGGCCGTTATCGTGGCGGAGGATGCCACATTTTTTCAGCACGAAGGTTTCGATTGGGACGGGATCAGATATGCGGCGGTCAAAGACCTGGAGGCCGGCGCCTTTAAGAAGGGCGGCAGCACCATCACCCAGCAGTTGGCTAAAAATCTCTATCTCTCGACCGACAAAACCGTCTTGAGAAAAGCCAAAGAGGCAGTCATCACACGCCAACTGGAGCATCGACTCAGCAAAAAGCGAATCCTCGAACTATACCTGAATGTCGCCGAGTGGGGCCGTGGCGTCTTCGGTGCGGAGGCGGCGGCTCGCCATCATTTCAGTAAATCTGCAGCCGATTTGACTTCGGAGGAAGCGGCGTTACTCGCTGCAATTCTGCCTGCCCCCCGTCATTATGATCCCTTGCGCGTCACGCGTTATCTGTCCGTTCGCCAGCAACAGATCCTTCGCTGGATGCACACGCGTTTCACGAAAGTTCGGTCGCAGGCTCGTTCTGAATAATCGCCCGATAATCATTTTCATTCTGGCGTAGATGGCCGGTCAGTGCCTCTTCCTTTCGTTGACGGCGCATGCAGAGACCGGGGACGCCGAGGAGCTTTCCATGCCGGAGGTCGTCGTCACGGCCACGCGTTTTCCCGTTCTCTCGACGACGGTGCCCGCACCAGTGACCGTGTTGACGTACGAAGATATTCAGCGGACGCCCTTTCGCGACGGCTATCAGGTGGACGATCTCTTGCGCTATGTGCCGGAGGTGCAGCCCAGCAATCTCAGCAGTCGCTATAATCATCCGACCGCTCAGGCCGTTTCGCTGCGCGGACTGGGCAATCGTCGGACCCTCGTTCTGCTGGACGGCATTCCTCTGAATGATGGATTCGGTGGATGGATCAATTGGGGACTGGTGCCCGATAACCTGAGACGCATCGAGATCGTTCCTGGAGGAAGTTCGAATCTGTATGGGACGTGGGCAATGGGGGGCGTCATTCATCTCCTGACGGATGCTCCAAGTCCGGGCAGCGCAGTGCGGGCAGAAAGCCGGGCAGGTACGCTGAGTACATACAGCGACGCCGTGAACGCCCGCTATGGTAAGGATCGCATCGGATTGAGTGTCGATGCCCGCTGGTTTCACACAAACGGGTTTATTCCCGTGCCCGGCTATCAGAGAGGACCGATCGATCGGACCGATGATTCACGTCATGAGCAGTTTCGCGGAACTTTTCGCGCGGCCCTTGATTCGCGATCCGCCTTTACGCTGACCGGTCAACTCTTCAGAGAAGATCGGACGTTCGGAACTCCGCTCAGCGTGGCGACTCGCACAATCGGCGGTCTCTCGGCCGGGCTCGAGGGCGAGACCTCCCGCGGAGATCAATGGGACGTGAATGCGTTTGCTCAGTGGCAAACCTTTCGCAATCTCACGTCGCAGATTACGCCTTCGCCGCTTCTCCGGCTCAGCGAGTTTCGCGATCGTATCCAGGTCATTCCCTCGAACGACTTTGGGGGACGCGCTCAATACACGATGCAGGCCACGCCGACCAATCGGGTGGCGGTCGGCGGGGACGCCCGCGCCATTCTCGCCCAGTCTGAAGAGCAGATCTTTGTGCAGAGCGGACCGATCGGTCGCACTTTGGCGGAGGGCAAGCAGGTCGGCGGAGGGCTATTCGTGGAATGGGTTTCCACGACTATTCAACGACTGACCGTCACTCCCAGCATCCGAATGGACTGGTGGAAAAATTTTGACGGGCGTATCGAGTCGGTTTCCGGAACGGTCACGACCCCACGCGACAATGTGGAGACGGCCCTGAACCCCAAATTTGCCCTTCAATATGCTGTGACGGATCGCGTCTGGGCCGGAGCGTCTTTCTATCAAGCCTTCCGCGCTCCGACGTTAAATGAACTCTACCGCGGATTCAGCTTTAGCGGTTTTCAGTTTCTTCCCAACGAAAATTTGAGCCCCGAACGCCTGACGGGGGGCGATGCCAAACTTGAGGCCGATCTGCTTCCCAACCGCTGGCTGACGCTTCGAATCGTGGGACATCATGATGAGGTGAGGGACCAGATCCTATTCGTCACACAGAATGCATTCTCGGCGCGGCGACAGAATGTCGGCCGGACGAAGACGAACGGCGGAGACATCGAGGTGACGGCCCGTCCCCATGATCAGCTATCGTTTAGAATTGGATATGCCTACGCCGATTCCACAATCACCTCGTTCCCGGGCGATCCCTCGCGTATCGGCAAGCAAGTGCCGAATGTCTCTCCCCATCAAGTGACGGCAGCCATGACCCTGGGGCGCCCCGACGTGGTTGAGTTCACACTCATGGGACGCTACCTCTCCCGACAATATGCGGATGATCTCAACACGCAGCCGATTGCGGACTTTCTCGTGCTCGATGCCGCTCTCAGAAAGCAGGTGGGGCGACACTGGACCTTGACGCTCGATGCGGAAAATCTGACTGATCGACACTACATCGCCACGCAAACCGGCGCCGTCAAGACACTGGGTGCACCCTTGCTCGTGATTGGAGGGGTGCGAATGGCCTATTGAATATTCGGCGAGGAGATGATTTATGCTGATCGACCATGAACAAGGGAGTACGGAATGGATTGGATAATACTCAGTATCGCCGGAGTGTTTGAGATTGTCTGGGCCGCAGGATTGAAGTTTACGGAGGGGTTTACGCGATTGTGGCCGAGCCTTGGCACGGTTGTGGCCATGGCGATCAGCATGGCGTTACTGGCCCAGGCGCTGAAAACCATTCCGGTCGGAACCGGTTACGCCGTCTGGACGGGAATCGGCGCCGCCGGAACGGCAATTGTCGGGATGATCCTGTTTGATGAATCGCGGAACGTGATTCGGATCATTTGCATTGGACTCATCATCGCCGGCATTCTCGGTTTGAAATTCAGCTCAGAGTCGTGAGGGGATTGTTGATGGTAGAGACCAGTGGATGTCATTGATCAGCGAGGCTCGTCTTTGTCGCCGACCTCCGCATGCTCATGCTCGCCGAATATGGCAGACTCGTATGTGTAGTGCTTGAACTCGAGAAGATTGTGCGACGGGTCCTCGAGAAAGAACGTGTAGTGCTCAATGCGCGTACCCGAATAGCGCACGCGCGGCTGTTGATAAAAAGTCAGGCCGTTGGTCTTGGCTCGATCAGCAAAGGCTTGCCAGTCCTCTTTTGATGTGAAAATCAGTCCAAAATGACGTGGGTAAATTCCTTTTTGTCGCTCCAGAGATTGGCTGGACAGTTGCGCGACAAGTTGATGTCCTCCCAATTGCACCGTCATAGCGGAGTCTGACTCTCGGCCAAGCGATCCGCCCAATCCATTCACATAGAAACGCTTGGCTGCGGACAGGTCGTGGACTGGAAAGGCCAGATGAAAAATCGCAGCGTCGCTCACGTCGACGTCCTCAATTGGGGAATCTCAATCTCTTTTTCGTAGAAGGAACAAAACGTGCTGGCCCTGTGTGCAATTTTCTTTGCTTTGAGATCATCTGACGGCCTCACTGTCATCATAACAGCATCCTATTAAAGTTACCTTCAATTAACGAAATCGATCGCTCACCACAGGGTCTTGTCGTCCGTTCCAATAGCCGGCCGCCATCCGAGGCGTGACATGTTGAATGGACAGCCGGCCGTCCCGTGAAAGGATAAGAGCGCCCGCCGACCCGCGAACACGCCTGACCAATTTGGCGAGCGTGTCCTTACCTGCTTTTGCCGGACTCGCTCCCCTCCCCAGTCGATCGACGATCTCCTTGGCCATCGCCAGACGAATGATCGTCTCACCGATCCCCGTCATCGAGACGGCCCCGGCCTCGTCATCGGCATACACACCGCTCCCGACCAGCGGCGTATCCCCGACGCGCCCCGGCAGCATGAAGGCAATGCCTCCGGTCGAAGCGCCGGCGGCGACCGTTCCATGACAATCCAGAGCGACGGCTCCCACCGTTTCCAGGCCGGTGTTTCGAAGTCGGTACAGATTGTTGAACAGCGCGAGCGTTTTCTTGGCGCCGGGTTCTTTGCGATCGCTTGTGCCGATGAAACGGCCATTCGCCCGACGCGGCTGTCGCTCCAAGCCAAAATGTCGCGCAAAGCGGGTGGCAGATTGGCCGACCAACAGAACGTGATTGGTTTTCTCCATGACAAATCGGGCCGCGGTAATGGGGTGACGTATGCCTTCAATGGCGGCGACTGCACCGGCTTTCAACTCACGTCCCTCCATGATCGAGGCATCCATTCGCCGGGCGCCGTCCAATTGAAAACGAGCGCCGAGCCCGGCATTGAACAGTGCGGAACGTTCCAATATGCGAATCGCTTCTTCGACGGCGACGATGGCGGTTCCACTCGATTTCAAAACGTCGTACCCGACAATCAGTGCATCGAGCAGACAGGCCCGTTGCATTGCACTCGTGCTACGAGGGCCGGCGCCGCCGTGTATTGCAATGATGGGACGTATGGATTTCAATGGAGCGAACTAATTGAGCAGAAGGTCTTTGGCCTTGCGATAAGCAGGATTCTGCATACGGTCGAGGTCCGTTCTGACAAACCCCAGTCCGGCGACGCACATTTCGAAGTTTTCGGACAGTTTTCGGAACAGAGGGGAACGTTCGTCCGCTTCACTTGCGTGAAATTCTGCGACCATGCCGTAGGACCGTTTCCCTGTCTTCATGTAATCGACGAGAAAGTCCTTGTGGTAGATCAGTTCGGCTGTCTTGAGACGCTTCAGATATTCGGGAAACAGACCGGCCATAAAGAGCGTGAAGTCTCCGATATGCTGATGCACATCCCGCTCGCGATCCAACGATGGCGCGCCTAAGAGCACTTCTGATTCATACAGCAGATCGATCACGGTATCGACACGCTGATCCCGTTGGTTTCGAACCTTGTACAGTTGGTTGGTGTGAGTAAATTCGACGAGAAGATTGGCGACGTACTGGGTAATGTTCAGATCCGGCCAACCGAGCTTTTCGGAGAAGCTCCGTTCGGTCAGCGCATTAAAGAGACGGCGCAAAGGATGATGTTGGGGGATTCCGGACTCCATAGTCACCTCCCACTGCCTTCCATGCATTCAGTATGCCACCGAGGTTTTGAGCTGGCAAGTTACGTCATTTCATATCTTTCCCATTTTTCTTTTCGGATTCACCTCCGCTGAACTTGAGTGTTTGTCACCTCTGCTTGACTATCAAGAAGGAAAGTCACGGGGCCTTCATTGTCGAGTGACACACGCATGGTCGCGGCGAATCGCCCGGTTTCAATTGGAACGCCGCGCTCGCGAATCAATTCGACCACTCGCTCATAGAGAATATGCGCTCGATCGGGTGACGCCGCGCCATCGAAACCCGGCCTGCGCCCATGGCGTAGATCTCCCAGTAACGTGAATTGGGACACCACCAGGAGTTGGCCTCCAACGTCTCCGATCGCTCGATTCATCTTGCCGTCCATGTCGCTAAACACTCTCATGCCAATCAGCTTGTCCACAAGATGTTCGGCGTCCGCCTCTTGGTCTTCCTTGGCGATACCTAATAGGACCAGCAGGCCTTGGCCGATGCGAGCTATGACCGCCCCGTCCACCTCGACGGTCGCCCGACTCACTCTCTGGATCACCGCCTTCATACCATTGCCGCGTTCCGCTTCTCTCCGATCATGTCGCCGAGCGAAGCTGCGCCAAGGTACCCTCCAAGTGCAGGAGCCGCCGTTTGATCGATAATCCTCCTGTAAACCCGCCCAGCGACCCATCGCTCGTCACTACTCGATGGCACGGCACGATGATCGGCACCGGATTCGCTCCAAGCGCATAGCCCACCGCTCTCGCATACTCAGGTCCTCCAACCCGATCGGCTACCCAGCGATAGGATCGCACACGCCCATAGGGAATGCGAAGGATCGCTCTCCACACTTGCCGTTGAAACGAAGTTCCGTGGGACATATCGATCGGGAAATCAAGATCGCGGCGACGATGGGCTAGAAACTCGAGGAGTTGAGTTTGCGCCGCTTGCAAGAGTTTCGCATTCGCCGCTTCGTCGCCGTGTACATTCTGATGCGGCCCATTCGCAAACTGTTGTTGTACGGCTCGGCGAGACGACTTGGGAAGTACAATACTCTGGATGCCCCGTTCGGATGCCGCGATGCCCATCCATCCCCACGGAGTTTTGAAAATATTCGTCAGGCCGGCCATGGATCGTTCACGTGTTATCGACTGCCGCGCCTGCGTCGAAACTTTCCCTTGACGATGTTCTGCAACACAACGAGCTCTTCAGACTTCATGAGTGCATGCAGGCCGACATACCCTGCCATACTGATCCCCACCGCGACGAATAGCGCGATCAACTTGGACTCCCATTCGCCCGGCCTATTCCACATATCTAAATCAGCTACCCAGACACAAATCAAGATCACGGGAAGAGAGGCCAGGAGCACGCGGCCCGACGATCTGATGACCGATGACCAATCGACTCCCCGCAATCGCCGATTCAGGATCGCCACGAGAATCACAACGTTGAGCATCCCGGCCAAGGCGGTGGCCAAGGCCAACCCGGCATGGCGCAGGGAATCCATGAAGACCAGCGACAGCACGAGATTCGCCAGTACGGCCACAACTGCTGTGAAAGCAGGGGTGCGTGTATCCTGCATGGAATAAAATGCTGACACGATAATCCGTACTCCGGCAAAGGCCCACAATCCCACCGCATAACACAGCACGGCCAGGGCAGTCCCCTTTGTGTCGGCTGCGGTGAACGTGCCGTGTTCGAAAAACACGTGGACGATCGGCGTGCGCAGCAAGATCAGCCCGAGCATGGCAGGAAGGATAATGAACAGAATCATCCGTAGGCCGAATCCCAATGTGTCCCGCAGATCATCCCATGCGCCTCTCGATGCCTGCGCGGAAAGGGTTGGCAGAATGGCGGTGGCCAGCGCGACGCCGAAAATGCCCAGAGGAAATTGAATCAATCGCATCCCGTAAAAGAGATAGGTCGGGCCACCGGGGAAAAAAGACGACAGGATGGTGCTGATCGTAATGTTCACCTGCGTAACCGACAGGCCCAAGAGAGACGGTAAGACCAAATACCCGACCCGCCTGACGCCAGGATGCCCCGGCTCGAATCGAAACCCCATGAGCAGGCCTCGGGCTTTAAGGCCGGGCAATTGCATCGCAAATTGAGCGGCGCCTCCCGCGACGACGCCGATGGCCACCCCATAGATCGGTTCGGCTAACAACGGCGAGAGAAACACGGCGCACCCGATGATAACAATATTGAAGAAGACCGGAGATAGCGCGGGAGCCGCGAACGCGCGAAGAGAATTCAAGATGCCCATCGCCAAAGCCGCCAAGCTGATAAAGATCAAATAGGGAAACATCATCCGAGTCAGCAGCGTCGTGAGTGCCAGTTGTTCAGGATGGTCGTGGAAGCCAGGCGCGAGCACCCACACGATCCCTGGCGCCGCGATGATTCCCAACAGCATGATCAGCGTCACGATGGTCAGCAGCGTGGTAAACATGGCACTCGCCAATTCCCAGGCTTCGCGTTTCGTGCGGGTTGTATGGTAGTCGGTAAACACGGGAATGAAGGCCGCCGACATCGATCCTTCCGCAAATAATTCGCGCAGGAGATTCGGCACGCGATAGGCGACAAAGAACGCGTCGGCCGCCGCTGTTGCGCCGAACAGGCGGGCCAACACCATGTCGCGGATAAATCCGAGCACGCGGCTGGAAAAGGTGGCTGCGCCGATCAGGCCGGCGGCTTTGGCAACGGAATGATGATCGTCTTGCGCGGGAGTCGAAGCGTGTGTCGGACCGGCGGCATCGGACATTGGCCCGCGATTCTAGCGGGAACACTTATGAATATCCACTCCGTTGCCGGTCCGAACTCGCCAAGACCCCGCCGACTCGAGTGTGGTAGCATGAAGTCTCTTTAAGGGTTGATGGAGGCGTTCATGAGCGATCATCGGGAAGGGGACCGCGGGTACATGAAAGGATCCAAGCACGAGTCGGAGCCGTCACGGACGGCACCGCAAGATCCGTTGACGCTGATCGACGACTGTCTGGCTTCGATGCCGGATGACGACCCGCGGCAAAAAATTCTCTACAAGCTCCGTCATCTCCTGTTGCAACAAGGCGCCGGCGCTCAACAACGCGAAGCGGAATTTAAAAAGTTGAGCGAGGTCGTGTCCAAACTCACGGCTCCCGCCAATCGTATCGGCACGCTACTGGACCTCCCGGCCGATGGCCTTGCCCGCATAGCCGTCGGGGGGGCGGAATACTATACCAACGTCGATCCGCGCGTGGCGGTACTCGACTTGAAAATCGGCACTCAGGTGCTGGTGAATGAAGCCTATGCCGTGATTAAAACGCTGGGATACGACACCAATGGTCCCGTGCTGAAGATTACAGACCCACTCCCCGATGGTCGGTTGCGGTTTGAGCAGGAACAGGGACGACAGGCTTTAATACTTCAGCGGTCGAGCGATCTGGTCGGCATCGACCTCCAAGCCGGCGATGAGGTCCGCATCGATCCCACTCATCGCATCGCCATCGAACGTCTCGAGTCTCACCAGGCCGACACCCATCTGCTCGATGAAGTGCCCTCAGTGACGTGGGAGCAGATCGGTGGACAAAAGGTCGCGATCGACGCCATCCGAAAGGCGATTGAATATCCACTCCTCCATGCCGACACATTTGCCAAGTATAAATTCACCCAGCCGAAAGGCTTTCTCCTGTACGGTCCTCCCGGCTGCGGCAAAACGATGATCGGACAAGCGACTGCCGGAAGTCTTGCCAAGTTGGTCAGCGAGTCGCCCGACGGGTCTGGCGAACGGGCCAAAGTGACGGGTGGAATCTTTCTCCACGTGAAGGGACCGGAGATCCTCAACATGTGGCTGGGCGAGTCGGAGCGAATGGTTCGCGATCTGTTTGCGCAAGCCAGGGCCAAACGGAAGGCCGGCTCCCTGCCGTTTATTTTCATCGATGAAGCGGAATCGATCTTGGGCACGCGCCGCGCCATGCGTTCCTTCAACATTTCGAATACGCTGGTACCCATGTTCTGCTCCGAGATGGACGGCATCGAGTCGCTTCGTGATGTCGTCATTATTCTGGCTTCGAATCGACCCGATCTGATTGACCCCGCCGTCCTGCGCCCCGGACGCATCGATCGTAAGATCAAAGTCAGCCGTCCGGATCGCGAAGCCGCTGCAGACATCCTTAAAGTCTATCTGACGACGGACTTACCGCTCGATGCGGCCCTCCTTGCCGCTCATGACGGCGATACGCCGGCTGCCTGCCACGCGCTCGTTGCACAGGTCACAGACACGATCTTTCGACGCATCGATAGCAATCGGCTGTTGGCGGTGCGATTGCGCAGTGGGCACAATAAGACGCTCTACCGCAGCGACCTGTTGAGCGGAGCTATTCTCGCCTCCATCGTTCAGCGCGCGAAAGAATTGGCCATCGAGCGGACGATCCAGAGTATAGAGAACCCCACAACGGCAGGCCTCACCGTGGACGACGTGTTACGGTCCGTCGATACCGAATTCCATGAGGGCGAGATGCTGCCGCCGGACGATGCGGCGGAAGAGTGGCTGAAGTTGCTGGATCATCATCCCGAACAAGTGGTCGGGATTTCCTCCTACCGCCGAGGACGAATCAGCGAAGAGCGGCTGGTTGGCCAGATTATCTGAAAAGAGCGACTGCCGCTTCGGCGGGTAAATGGTTTCCTTCACGGCGACTCAGTCGACACCTTGATGCGCTTATTTGGTCTTGAAACAGAATACGGTATTACGCGCGAGGATTTGGCCACGGTCGACCCGGTCGAAGAATCCATGGAACTCGTGCGGGCGCATCTCACCGATACCTTTGAACGGACCTGGGACTATAGTGGCGAAGATCCGCGGGAAGATGCTCGAGGCTTTCGCGCCGCGCACCTGCAGCAGGACCGTGAAGAAGATGAATTTGCGAAGCTTGATGCGCATCGGCCGTTTTCCTTTCATGAGATGAAGAGCGATCTGGTGCTTCCCAACGGCGCGCGGTTCTATAATGACCATACACATCCGGAATACTCGACGCCTGAATGCCGCACCCTAATGGACGTGATCGCGCACGACCGTGCCGGCGAGCGTATCGTTCAGCGGGCCGCTGATCGCCGCAATCAAACGCTGGGCGGCCCCTACGTGCAATTGTATAAAAACAATACTGATTTTCACGGCCATAGCTATGGCTGCCACGATAACTATCTCGTGCGGCGCGCGGTTCCATTCGAGCAGATCGTTCACGGCTTGCTTCCATTTTTAGCCAGCCGTCAAATCATCGCGGGAGCGGGTAAAGTGGGGCTTGAGGCGCAGGAACATGGCTTTACGCCGGGGCCCTACCAATTGTCTCAACGCGCGGATTTCATGGAAACAGAGTTGAGCGTCGACACGATGCACAACCGGCCGATCCTGAACACGCGGGATGAGCCGCATGCGGATCGTAACAAATACCGGCGGCTTCACTTGATTGTCGGCGACGCGAATATGTGCGAATACGCCACGGCCCTGAAAATCGGTACGACGCGCTTGATGTTGGACGTGATCGCCCGAGGTCGGGCGCCGTCGCTTGAGTTAGAAGATTCGGTGGCGGCCATCAGGTTGATCTCTCGCGATGCCGATTTGAAACAGTTGGTGAAACGGCGATCCGGCGGATTCCTCTCAGGCTTGGATCTGCAAGCCGAATGTTACGAAGCCGCCAAACAGACGCTCTCCGGTGAAGATGAAGAAACCGATTGGGTCCTTCGCGAATGGGGGGAAACGCTTGCGCTCCTTGCGGCAGACCGGTCCAGGCTGGTTGGTCGGCTTGACTGGGTGACCAAGCTCTGGCTCCTCGAAACGTTTATGCGTGAAGAGCGCATCGGATGGGACGATCCCTGGTTGGCGAGCCTCGATCTCGAATATCATAATGTGAATCCGGAGCGCGGGCTGTTTCTCGGTTTGGAAGCGGAAGGCAAAGTTGTCAGGATCACCGAGACTGATAAAGTTGACGCCGCCTTATCGACAGGCCCAACCGATACCCGCGGGGGTATCCGAGGACTGTGCGTCCGCCGCTTTCCTGATCAGATCAAATCGGTGCAGTGGGAACGGGTGCAATTCAGCGGCGGATTTCTGCCGCGAACCCTCGACATGAGCGATCTGTTTGAACCGGACGCCGTGAGTGCACTCGTCGAGGTACTCAATGCGGCGGACTCGCCGGCAGATGCAATCACGCGATGGAATCAACGAAAGGTGCAATCATGAACGGTCTCACCACTTTGGAACGGAAAGAACGACCATTCGATCCGATGCCGAAACCGACGTCCCCTGGTGAAGAAGGCGGCGGGCCAAAACGGCCGGATACGGGCTCACCCGAGAAAGACAGTTTGATGAAGCGGATGAAGAAGGTGGATCCGAAACAGGCGGAGCGATATCGGCAGCGGACGGGACAATAGAGGTGTGTACGGGCGCAGGTGAGTCCGCCCCTGTGCTCGCGCACCGCGCACGCTCGGGAAGGTGCCCGGTGAACGCGCGCAGTAGCGGGCGGGCTCACCCGCACCCCAGGATGTCCTTCAGCATGTTGTCGGAGTGAAGAGGAGAAGAGAAGATGGGGATGGAGGGAGATTTTTTGCAGTTGCTGAAAGAGCGCGGCTATGAATTGTCTGCGCCGTCTTTCGGGGGCGACGGGCAGGGCCTGGGCGGGATCGAGATTACGAAAGGTACGACCATCTTGGCGATGAAGTATCGCGACGGGGTGCTGGTCGCCGGGGATCGCCGCGCCACGGCAGGCAATATGGTGATGTACGATCGGACGGACAAAGTGCTGGAACTCGATCGCCACAGCGTCATGGCGATTGCCGGTGTACCCGCCACCGCCTATGAGATGGTCCGCGTTCTTGAACACTCGTTTAAGTACTACCGCAGGACACAATTACAGGAATTAAGTTTTGAGGGAAAACTGCGCGCCGTGTCGAAACTGCTTAAAGAGAATGTGGGCGCGGCGCTGGCGGGCACGGGAGCGGTCGTACCCATTTTTGCCGGGTAAGATTTCGAACAGGGGACTGCCAAGAATTATTTCTACGACATTTTGGGGCCAGAGTTCGAGGGCGGGGAGTATGCGGGATCCGGGTCGGGCTCACCGACGATTCGCGGCATTCTGCACTATCTCAACACCTGGACTGATCGTCCACTCAACGCGTTGCCTGAGGAAGACGCCATCATTCAAGCATTGCGGCTGCTGACGTCGGCGGCCGAATTTGATTCCGCTACGGGAGGCGTCAATCGCGATTTGAATCTGTATCCGGTCGTCAAACTGATCACGATAGACGGTATCCAGACGACCCCGGCTCCACGGTTGCAATCTCTTTTTGAAGCGAAGGTGGCCCGTCATGTTTGAAGAACCGTACCGTTGGGTGGAAGCGGTCGGGAACCGCCGGCACTATCTGGATGAGCAATTTCAGCAAGGCAGTCCAGTGGTGGGTCTTTCGTATCAGGACGGCCTCTTGTTGCTGACCGTCAGCCGCGGCACCCCGAAGCTCTACGAGATCTATGATCGCATTGCCTTGGGCGGTATGGGCCATCCGGCTGATCTTGAGAAGTTGCGGTTCAATTTATTGGAGATGGCGCATGTGGAAGGCTTTAACCGGTCCCCGTCCGACGTGACGGGTTCTCGGCTCGTGAAATATGGCTTGGCGCCCGTCATTAAGCAGGCGTTTGAAGAAGTGTACAAGGCGCCGTTCATCGTCAAGATCTTGCTCGCGGAATTGGGAACGAAAGTCGAACGGGATGGATTTGTGACGATTCACTATGACGGCACGTTCGAGGAAACGCGGGGCTGCGCCGCCATTGCGGCCACGCCAGCCATCCAGGCAGGCATGATGGCGGCTTTGCGAAAGGTCGATGGACGTCTCTCTCTGGCCGAAGCCGTCACGGCCGCGCTCAACGCTTGGGGCACCGGCTCCCTCGCGCAACGCCACGTAGAGTCGGACCAAGAGGATCGGAAGGACAGCACCCCATTGCCCTCCGTTTCTTCTCCCGATGCGCAAGCCATTGAAGCTCATCTTCGCGAGAGCCTGGTCGAGAAAACCATCGAATGCGCAGTGCTAGAACGCAATGCTCCCGGCTCGTCAAAATATCGCGCGCTGAAGCCTGAGGAATTAAACGGACTATTGCCTGCTTCTCTTCACCCTAGCTAAAAAGAGGGCTATTCAAAACGATTATCCAACAAGGCCGCAGATGGGGCTCAACCGCAGGCGTAGCCTTGCGCTACGTCGAGGATCAAAACCCATCGAGAACGCCCTTGGGGATCGTTTTCAGTAGCCTACGATATGCTAAATAGAATTTTCGGACTCGAAACCGAATACGGCCTTCTGATCAACCAGGATCGGCCCGATCACTCACCATCCTGGATTGCACAGCGTCTTCGCGACCACATTTTTCAAGTGCAGCAGCGCGGCGTGCTCGACCTGCATCATCGCGGGCACGATGAGCCGCCCGGGAACGGCGGGTTTTTGACCAATGCGGGCCGCATCTATTTGGACATGGGCCATCTGGAGTTCGCGTCGCCGGAATGCGGAACATTGGCGGACCTGGTCTCGTCGGACCTCGCTGGCGATCGAATTTTACAAACCGCCCTGGAGGATCTCGGACTTGCCGATACGGTTTCTCTCATTAAAAACAATATTGATCACGAGACAGATGCCACCTTCGGGTCGCATGAAAACTATCTCGTCACTCGCAAGTTTCCATTTTCTCGCCGCGGCCTCAATCAACTGATCCCCTTCTTGGTCACGCGGCAAATCTTTACCGGCTCCGGACGCATCGGCACCGCCAGTACGATGGATGGCTGGGTTCAACGCGGTCCTCTGATCGTACATCGGGCCTCGCTCCAGGGAGATGCTCGCACGCTTCCTTTTCAAATCTCTCAACGCGCCGACCATATTGTGAACGATTTCTTCGAATGGGTGCAGCAGAATCGAGCCATTGTCAATACGCGAGATGAACCGCTGGCGGACCCCAATCAATTTCGCCGCATCCATCTATTGTTGGGCGACTCGAACATGGCCGAAGTCGCGACGGCCTTGAAGATCGGCGCGACATCGCTGGTGCTCCAACTGATCGAGGAAGATCATCACCCGACCGGCCTGGAAATCAACGAGCCGGTGGAGGCGCTACAAGAAGTCTCTCACGACCAGGAGCGTCGATGGTTGGTCACGTTGGCGAATGGAAAGACGATGTCTTCCATCGACGTGCAAGAACGTTATCTCGAGGCCGCCACCACGCAGTACGCCGGACAAGACGAAGAAACCGATTGGGTGCTGGCGCAGTGGAAATCTGTGCTGATGGATTTGCGCGGTGATTACACCAAGCTGATCGGACGTGTCGACTGGGCGTCGAAATTATGGCTGCTCGAATCGTTTCGTGATTCTGAACATGTGGAGTGGGATGACCCCGCGTTAAAAAGTCTGGACCTCGAATATCATAATCTACATCCGGACAAAGGCCTCTATGCCGGTTTAGTACAGGAAGGGCATGTCCCACGCGTGACGACAGACAAGGCCATCGAACTAGCTGAACGACATCCGCCTCGCAATACTCGCGCGTTCGGCCGGGGAGAGGTCGTGCGACATTTGCTGAGCAATGGTCCGCCTGACACGCAGGACGAGGACCATTCCGATGGACGCTTTTTCCCGTCTTACATCATCAATTGGTCCGCCCTTCAACTTCGCGGTCGCACGCCGTTTCCGATGCCCGATCCTTTCAAGACCTACGTTCGGGAAGTTCAAGAATATGTGAAGTCGCGGTAATGCGGTAATATGGTGATCCGTGAGCTTTTGACGATTGGTCTTCGTAGATTTGAGAGACGAAATGTTCCGACACGGACATTTCTTTTTCAATTCAATCTTCCATGAAATCCTGGTCTTGCTGCATTCCGACTATCGAGAGGAACAAAATGCTCCTTCCGAGTGTCTGATTTTGTGAAGATCTCAAACATTTCTGCTAGCCTGTTGAATTCATGTGATTTTAAAAGCAAGAAATCCATTTATTCTGGCCCGCTACTTGCGCTACCCTGTTCTTTTGTGAACCTACACGATGCGACGAGATATCGATCCCATAAAAATTATCCAAATCCTCCCGCTTTCCGGTGGGCAGGGAAAACCGCCTGACGAACCTCCCCCATGGTTGGTGTTCCTGAAAAAGACCGTGCGGGGTCTGGTACAAATGACGGCGCAACGGCTGCGTTCTGTGCGGGATAAGCTTATCAACTTGCGAACACCATTGAACCGGCTTTCTCATGATGTCGTCGGACGAGAAGAGACGCTGGAAGAAGAGTCCCTGACCCGCGACGCTGCGGGTCCGCCTGTACGACCGAACATGCGTCTCTCTTCACTCACGTCAGAGGAAGGCGGTGCGATTGATCTCTCGCGTTTTTATGAGAGCGCATCTGCCAGGATTCATATGCTTCGTCGGAAGGTCGCTGCTGGATGGCTGAAACAACAGACACACTTCACCTCTCTGAGGCAGGCATGGTCCCCTCGGCTCTCCGACTGGAGGGAAATGCTTCGCCATAGGTTGGGAAAACAGCAGTGGCGTAAACGAACGGAACGGATGATACGACCGTTTGCCACGGCCTCCCGGAGGCTCCGCCACCAAAAACGCGATGACCTGATGCGAATGCAATTGGAGTCCGCCCAAGCGATCTCGCAACAACAACATTCCTTAAGTGAGCAGTCGACCCAACTATCCTCGATGAAAAAGGATCTCGCGGCTCAACGTAAAACGATCGAGGAACTTACCCGCCAATTGAGAACGCTGCAAGTCAAGGTTGCTCAGACTCTGCCCACGACGCATGGCACAACAGGTCAAAGCGGACCTGCTCCTCACGGAAAACGCGGCGTGACACAGAAACGAAATGACCCCAGCGAAACCAGCCCACAATCCCGAACAGAACATTAATCGCCCCTCAGACCTCCAAGTCTCACTTCATGATTCCTTTCACAGTTTTGTTCAGCTTGTTTGTTCACCTTGCCTTAAACCTGCCTGCGTAACATGAGCAACAGTCTGTCTTAACGGGGGACAAAGAGTCAGCTCACAAAAATTGTCCGGGCCAATTGCTTAGTTAAAAGTGTGTTGATTCAAGGCGTTTACCAGTGGGAGAATCCTGGGACAATGGCGTACTCATTGCATGAAGAGAAGTGGGGACCCCATTCGGTCCCTTCATCAAGGAGGATATCATGAAGACGTTCAGACGGAGCCTTACGTTGTTACCCGTATTGCTGGTGGTGGCGTGTAGTCACACCATGCCGCAGTATGCTGCGAAGCCTGTTCCCCCGCCGCAGTTCCAGGTGCCGTCCCTCGTAGCTGCCCAAGTGCCGCCTTCGCAGCTGCCCGACTCGTCCCTGCCCGTGACGCTCGTGTTGGATCTGACGCCGGTGGAGCGCTCCCTCCAAGCGGCGATGCCGGAGCGGTTCAGCGATAAGGATCATGCCACGTTGAAACGAGATTATCGGTGGGATTTTATCCGCGACGGCCAGCCTCAAGTGGACATTCAAGATGGGATGGTGACCGTTCGCACGATGTACCGCGGAGAGATCGAAGCGAAAACAGAATCGCGCGGGTGTCACCTTGACCCGGTCTTCCCAGTCTTGACGACCACTGGCCCACTGGAACTACGACAAGACGGCAACGCCCTGGTGCTGGGGATGAAGAATCCTCAGATGGATATCGACGTCGGTCCTGAAAGTGACAACAAATGCAACATGTTTAACGTCCCGGTCAAATTGCAGTTGGCGGAACTGTTCAATAAGGGCGAGCTGCTTCAGAATGTGAAGACGGCTGTTGAGCAGGGCAATTTCCGGATTCCCTTGCAACAGGTGTGGACACGGCTGGAAAGTCCCGTGGCCGTCACTGTCGCGAACATTAACACCCAAGCGTGCTTGTACGGCAAGCCGGTGGAAATGGCGATCGGTAGCCTGAAGGGCACGACCCAGCGGACGACCATTCCGATCGTCGTCAAAGAAACGCCGACGGCGACCTTCGAAGCCGCCTGCCACACGGCCTCCAGCCGTTCGATGAAAGTGACCGCCGGCACGGCGCTCATGGAAGGGCAGCCCTATAAAGTGCTGGCCTCTGTTGCGGTACCCTACGCCGCGATGAATCAGGCTTTCCAAGAACACCTCTATCATCAGCAAATGACGTTCGGCGGCATGATGAAAGACAAGGTGGTGATCGAGCAAGTCACGGCGTCCGATTCGTCGGGAAAGGTCCTGATCACGGTTCCCACGACCGGCGACTTGAACGGCACCATTTACTATTGGGGCACGCCGAAACTCGACAGCGGAGGATCGGTCATGACGGTGCCCGATCTGCAGATGGCCAGCGAGTCGAAAGCGATGTTAGATGGCGTCAAGGCCGGCTACTGGCAACTGATCGATCAACAATTGCGGGACAGACTGCAGGCCGTCGCGCGGGTCGATCTGTCCGATCGGATTGCGAAGATGAAGACCGCGATGACGGGCACCCATCGGGCCGGGGATATGACGATGGATGTGCAGATTGCACGGCATCAACCCCAGCGGGCGTATTCCACGCCAGGCGCGCTGGTTGCCGATATCCTCTTTGAAGGCACCGCCAGCGCGACCACACCAATCGCCATGGAGACCTCGCCAGGCTCCGACAAGATTCTCAATAAGGCGCCCGTCGTTTCTCACCGATAAAGGATTCCGGTCGCGTGCCGATACGCACGCGACCGGCTCCGTTATCCGTCCCTCCTCATCCATTCAATCCTTTTCTATTGTCTGGGCTGGAATTAAATTTAAACGTGGATAGGAACCGCCGTAAAATCGCTTGCTCCACCCGTGATACGCGGTGCGCGGGCGAAGGAATGCGCAACAAGAGATCGACCCGGCCCGGCTCGGGCAAATGGATGGACACGCGCGGTTCGACGGACGGGGCATCGAGCCAGGCCTTACCTTCTACCTGCTTCATATGCCGGCGTGCCTCCTCCATAAAGGAAAGGCACTCGTCGTGCGAGATATCCAGCAATAACTTCTCCGCCACCTGCCATTGATCCTCCACCATCAGCGGGATGGTCATGACGTGCACGATATATTCCTTCATATACGTTTCATTGATCACCGGATGGCCAAGCAACAAACTATTTGGAAAGACGACCGCGCGCCCCGTATATTGGGAAGAGTGATGGCCTGGCCCGATCTCCAAGACCGTCGTGGCCAAAAGGTTTTGATCGATCACATTGCCGCGAGTTCCACTGATCTCGATGCGATCGCCAAGGGTAAAGGCATTCGACCCCGCGCGCAGCACGCTGCCGCTGAGACAGAGAATCAACTCCTTTGTCGCCAACACCAGCGCAACGGCAATCGCCACTAAGGAGACCGCAAAAGTGCTGAGTTCGTGGGCCCAGATAAAAATCAAGCCCACGATAAAAACCGCCGCTACCCAATTGCGAATAATCAGGACCCACCGACGTTTGGTCTCGACCGTCAGTGCGCCGCTGCGTGAGATGGTGCGCACGAGCACGAGCCTGGCGATCAGGATGATCGTCAACAAGATGAACGATTTCAGAATATCCGGCAGAAGCACGCTCTCGGAAAAAGGCAGCCACGTCATGTCGCCAACGCTCCTCTCTCTGTCCACAATGGGAACCGGAAACAGGTCTTCGGATCGAATGATCTGATCGGGCGGGTGAGATCATGATTCCTTCCGACCAAACACCACGACAATATATGATGGAACTTTTGATCGGCGCCTATCGTTCTTCGTACGAGTTGGCCGGATGGCTCGGCATACCCGAACGTCACGTGGAGGATCATTTGAGGCACATTGCGAAATCCGTGGCGCGCGATCGCACTCGGCATTTTGTTCTCGATCCCTCGATGTGTCAGGAATGCCGCTTCGTTTTTCGGGAACGCACTCGACTAACTCGCCCCAGTCGCTGCCCACGTTGTCGAAGTGAGTCGATCTCCAGTCCTCGATTTATGATCGAACTCCGTCCTTCAAAGTAATCACCTGCCCTTTACTTGAACGGGATACAATCTTTGCCGTTTATTTCTCGTCCAGCCAACGCCAGCGGGAGAAGGATGCAGCCTGGCCGATCTTTTTCACCTCGGCGTCGAGGACGTTCCACACGCACGCCTGTTCTATGAAGAAACGGCGACCTGTATACGAAATGCGTACGCCTTGATAATCGGCAATATAGCCGCGCGTTTTTGCATCGGCCAGCATGCGGGCACGTTCCGACTGACCGGACGATTCCGCCGTGAGCCTCGACGGCGTCCGGGAAAAGTCTTGCCACGTCGTCTCCCAAAGCGTCAATGCCGCACGATTGCCATAATTTAGAACAGGGTCGTCCTGATTATCATGCGAGACGAGGACAAAGGATGCCTCATAGGCCTGCTGGGCCTGTCGATCGGGCGTGCCGGTTCGTTCCAAGAGGTCTTCCCCTGTCCAATGTCGAAAGCTGTCGAGCACATGTTGCATCCATCGAACGCGCTTTGGTTCAGCCCACCAGCGATCGATCATCCTTGTGCCTTGGACTCGTCAGGCTGGAGGCTGGCGGCCGCGGCGCGGCCAGCCGCATATCCCGTCGCCCACGCCCATTGAAAGTTAAATCCGCCGATCCGCCCGTCGCAGTCCAACAGTTCACCGACGAGATACAGCCCAGGCACGCGACGCGACGCCATCGAACGGTAGTCGATCTCCGATAAGGGAACGCCTCCGGCTGTCACTTCAGCAAAATTCCATCCACGATGCTCAAGAATCGGTAAACGAAATCCGGTGAATGCATGAATAAGGGTACGTCGTTGTCCCTGTGACAATTGCCCGATCTGCATCGACGAGTCAATGCCGCACCACCGACAGAGCGCGTCGCCGAACCGATCCGGCGATCGTTGAGCGATCGCTTTTCCTAAGCTCATCTTTGGTTTTTCCGCCGCATATTCGAGAAACCATCGTTCTACATCAGCAAATTGCTCACCGGGGCAGAAATTACACAACACCTCGACAGCATCGCCCGCCGCATGGGCGATCGTCCAGAACCGGCTGCTATCCATGACGACCGGGCCGCTGACGCCGACATGAGTCCAGAGCAGGCTCCCGGTGCGACGGTCCACCTTGTGTTTCTTGACCGTGGTGGTCAACTCAACAATGTGGGATATCCCGGAGAGTTCGGCATGAAACATAGTCGGCTCCAACACCAACGGCACGAGAGCAGGATGGGTGGCGGTCACCGTATGCCCAAGTTTTCTGAGAAGTTCCCATCCCCATCCGTCGCTGCCGGTCCTGGGCAAGGATCGCCCGCCCGTCGCCATAATCACTCGTCGAGCGAGCAATGTTCCCTGTGTATGGTGAATGACAAAGCCTGAGACCGCTGATACACTTTCCGTGTGAAGCAACTGAATATCGGTGACGCGATGGCGGGTCAAGAGAAGCACGCCGAGATCCTTACAGCGACCGACCAGCGCGTCCACAATAGTACGCGCGCGGTCGGTTACGGGGAACAACTTTCCGGTTTCCTCCCGCTTAAGGTCGACGCCGAGCGAGCGAAACCAGCGGCAGGTTTGCTCTTGCGTAAACCCGGCAAGAATATTGCGGATGATCGGTCGCGATCCATGGAAGTCCGCGGCTTGGACCACCTCGTGAGTGATGTTACATCTTCCACCCCCCGATATGAGAATCTTAGCGCCAATGCTGGCTGCACCCTCTAATACCGCAACAGAGATGGATCTTTGCTCGTTCGACGCCTTGTCGAGCGCGAAGATAGCCGTTGCTAAGCCGGCGGCTCCTCCCCCGACAACAGCGATATCCAGAATTTTGGTCATACGATGTAAAAGGCGGAGGCTTACTTACTTACTTTTCATAGCTCCGAATCTGACAAGAAAAACTCAGGCTATAAACCTTCAACTAACCTGCGTACAAGTCCCAAAGGACTTTGCCCAAATAGATTCCTGAATGGAAACGCGGTACTCTAAATTGCATTTTTACACCCGTCAGATTGGATCTGACAAAGGCGGAGCATTCACACTTACAGAGGAGGTTAAGTAATGAGCCGTCGAACGGACACCGAAACGCTCGCGCTGCTTCGAGAGATTCGGGATCTCGTCCAGGTGTTGGTTCTTCGGGAGATCCAACACCCGGCGCTGTTCACCGATGTCAGCGATACGCCGGCTCGCAAACTCTTCTCATGGGCTTCCATTCATCCGTCGTCTGAACCCCGCTCTGAGAAATAATCTTGGCCAGCGCGATGATTTCGACATGACGACCATCGCTCACTTCAACAACCCGCTCAGTGGAGGTGTCGATGCCCTCCTCCGATCCCGACTCGTTGCAATTTATCACCATTGAAGGGCTTCTCCGATATGGTGAAGCCTTCGTTCGGATTCCTCGGACATCTCCCGATGCTATCTCGTTGCCCGCAACCCCTTCGGCGAGGTCCGATCGGGCCACACATGCTCGAGAGGCGATGATCGCCATACGGGCCTTTGCCGATCGCGCACATGAAGGCTTTTCCTCCGCCGCCGACTATCGGACGGCTCGACGCTCGCTGCTCGATGACGCATGCGGAGGCGATGCCCTTGTCTTCTTCGCCGCCTGGAATTGCCTGCTGGCGGAAGGGGCACTCGCCCCTCTTTTGCAGTCGCCCGTCGGAACCGTTCGAAAACCAGCTCGGCGCCGTCCCGTCGCCATTTTGCCCCGCACGCAATTGACCCTGCAATTGGCGGAAGGCCGCATCGTATTGGATTTGGGGGATGATCGCTACTGGCTTCTGCCCCGTGACATGTCCAACCGCACTCTACTCTTCACCATGCGCCACGGCGTCTCGCACGTCGAGAGTAAGACCCATCGGGTCGGCTGTCGCTTGGCGAACACCCTCAATCCTGAAGAGGGCCGCGTGAAAGCCGATGCCGTAGGAGCCGCGCTGGGACGGATGGTCGGGGTGGTCGGCCAGCAACTCGATTTCCTGCACCTTCATAACTATCTCGATCCGCAGACCTTTTTGCACTACACCAGCCGCAGTCCGAATACGCACCAGCTTTTCGAGCGCGTGAGCACCGCGCTGCAACCGCATCGCCATCCTCCCATCGAACCGTACTTTGACGCGTCGCTGGAATCGTCCGACTTCGGATGGGTCACCGGCGTCGAAAAGACCGTAGAAGCCCAGGAAGCGGCCACCGCGTTCGGGGTCGATGTAAAAATGGCCAAGCGCCTCTTAAAACATCCGCTCTACAGTTACCCAGGCGGCCATTCATTTTTCGATCTCTATGTCGACGTGATCGATGGGCTGCATCAGCTCGCGCAGGCTCGGCAGGGACAGGTGGCCTGTTTGTACACTCACAGCTCAACCATGCGCGCGTTGATGATTTATCTCGATCCACGGCCTTTTCATGAAGCGTTCAGCGAGTTCAGCGATTATAAAGAAGGACAAGACAACGTCGTCCTCTTGACGTATGAGCAAGGGCAGTTGTCCGGATATTCCACGGCTGTGGGCCTGTCGGCTCGTGAACGGACGGCCCGCGAGGCGTGGGTGTCCGTGGAGCAATCGCGAAAAGATCGCGTCACGTTGAAGCCGCGACAAATCAAACGTCTCGTCGCCTTGGTCTCCGGGGGAGATTTCGCCGGCGCGGGCGCGGCCCTCAAAGAACTCTACGTGAGCGGCAGCCGCTTCGGCATTTCGACCTATTTCGTCCGGCACGGGTTTCTGGGGTTGGCGAACAACTGGGTTCAGAAGGTGCAAGAGCACGACACCCGCGGCATGATCAGTCAGGCAAGTAGTCCCATCGGTAGCAGCCGTTTCGAAGACTTTAAGGACGAGCGCATTCAACAGGCCGCGATCCGCAACCTGCAACCCTATCTGGAAAACGGAGCGCTGGTCGTGCTGGGCGGTGACGGAAGCTTGCGCGGCGCGCGCGCGATCTATGAAAACTTCGGCGTGCAGGTCGTTGGGATTCCCGGCACGATCGACGACAACATTGCCAGAACCACGTCGCTTGGCTTTCATTCCGCCGTCTCGCTGGCCAATCAATCTATCGAATCACTTAAAGCGACGAGCGCCGCCATGGGGAGCGTGTTTTTTGTCGAAGTGATGGGAGCCGGTTCCGGACACTTGGCGCTGGCCTGCGCGTATCAAGCGCGCGCGGAGGGCATTCTCGTCAACGAACATCCGGACCCGGACGCCTACGTCGAGCAAATTATTCTCGGCCGCTTGAAGCAGACGCTCGGTATCTCCAATAAGAGCCATTTATTCGTCGTTGCGGAGCGAACTCCTCATCGGCATCACCCCGCCGGTGGCGTACACGGTCTGGTCGATTATGTGGCGCGTGCCGTTGCGCAGTGGCCGCAATTTCAAGCGGGACCCGGGCGGTATCCGCTGACCGTCTCGACGAAGGCCACCATTCTCGGCCATACCCTACGCGGTGCGCGCCCGACTCCCGAGGACAAGGCCATCGCGCAGGACCTGGCGTTTGAAGTGGTGCACCGGTTGGTCGAACAGCCGGAATCGGTGGTAGGGTGCATGCTGTCTTATCGCGAGCAGCAAATGCTGGAGCCGATCCCTCTTCATGCGATTGCGACGAAACCGTTTAATTGGAACACTTTTAGCCGCATGCATGGAAGCGAGACGACCTAGGACAGATCACCGCTTGTCTCAATCTGAGGCTAGGGTCCGAATCCTAGCCACCTCGACGACACGAACTCCCTCGGCCGGATGTTCGATGGCCCACACCAGCGCCGAGACCATCTGCTGGATGGTCACCAATCCCAATCGTTCCGCTGCCTCACGGGTTCCCGGTAGACGTTGCAGGACAGCGTAGAGCGGCAATAACGCCATCGGCCAATAGTGACCCGGCCCGAGGATATACCATGGACGAAGCATGGTGGCGGAGAGGCCGATGGTCCGGATCAACGTTTCACACTCCGCGCGAACCTGGATATAGGCTTTCATCACCGGCGCCGGCTGCGCGACGCTGACATATACCAAATGTCGAATCTTTGCCTCCTGAGCCGCCGCGAGGGAGGCCCGAACGGATGGAAGATCGACAGCTCGAAATTGCACGCCCTTCCAAGGGGCGGGACGAGGTATGCCCACCAAATGAACGAAGGTATCGGCGGGAGGAACAGCCCTCGCAAATGTCTCGCTCCTCAACGCGTCTCCTGCGACAACTTCGCAGGCTTCCGGCAATGGTTTATTGGAGCCGGTCCTGATCAACGCTCGGACACGATGCCCACGGCGGAGCAACTCAGGAATCAATCGACTGCCGACATATCCCGTCGCCCCGCTGACAAAGACCCTTCTCTCTTTCATATCAACCTCCACGGCAATTCCTGGGACCGGATTTACTGATCAACTTTTTCTTAATAACAATCTACCGTTCATGTATGATCCGCTGCGTTTATGATTTCGGCCGGAGGAGGCAAGGATGGGCAAACATCTCCTATTCTTTATTCATGGTATCGGCATCCACGAGCCAAGCTGGGGCGAGGAACTCAACGGTCCTATCGAGACGCTCAAGACAGTTAGTCAGCAATATGCCTATTTTCAACAGGCGGGACAGGATCGATTCGCCAACGTGGAATGCATATCGGTCCATTATGACGAAGTATTTCGCGATACGATCGCCAAATGGCAAAGCGACGCAAGCTCGATTACCGCCTTCGATCCTACCGGTGTTTTTAAGGATGGATTGGGATGGCTGGCAACAGCTTCCGACAATGATTTTTGGTGGAGCCATCTGGCGGACCTGGCCATGTACCGATGTTTTCCGCTTTATCGCCAAGCCGTCCGCATCTCGGTGATCAAACAATTGGCCGATGCGATCGAACGGGCGTACAAAGCGGATGAATCGGCCTATTGTTCCGTGGTGGCGCACAGCATGGGCACGGCCGTTGCTCATGACTGCCTTCACCTGCTAGGCACAAGTCATTGGGCCGATGGCCCGTATGCCAACGTCTTGGCTCCGTCCCATTGGCGCTTCCAGAATATCTTCATGGTGGCTAATACCAGCCGGCTATTGCAAACGCAAGATGCGGAGATGAAACCGGCGTACGACTCCATCGTGAAGCCGGGCCCGTTGGAAGATCCGAAGTCCTACTGCTTTGCTTACTGGAACTTTCGCCACGAAGCAGATCCCGTTCCCTTTCCAAGACGATTTGAACCGATCGGCTGGACCAATTATCAAAATGAAGTGGTCCGGCATTGTTATGAATACAACGTTCATAACTTGAGTCACTATCTCTTGCATCCACGCGTGCATATTCCGATCTTGAATAAAGTCGTTGCCCACCTGGCCGTGAGCGATCAGGAGAAAATCAAAGCCGTCGATGCATTCCCTCAGTTCGGCGGCGATGTGGAATTTATTCAAAAAGCAAAAGATATGGCGGCGCAACTACACACATTAACGGGAGAGATGGCCGACGATTTGAGCTCCCTCGATTGGATCAAGAAGCTGCTGAAGTTTCATCAAATTATGGAAACGGCTCGATGAAGCGTTCATGGTGGTGCGTGCAGGTGCTGGGTTTCTGGGCGCTGATGGCCACGCCGGTGCTCGCCTTCGACCTTGGAGATTGCCCGACTCAACCGTTCGACACACGGGCCTATGAACAGCTGCAAGGCCGGTTTGCGGACCAACTCACATCCAACCGCTATGCCGATATCTTTCTGGCACTCCAGCATGACGCGGAGAATAGCACCCTGTGGTCGCATGACGAACGCGCATACACAAGTCTGCTGCAGGCACTCGCCACCTTGATCGAGCGCTTTGCGAATTTCGACCAGGCCTTGGCGAACGTCGACGACAAACAGGCGTTCGAAAAATTCCTTACGAATTACCCTACCGGACTGTTTCAATGTGGTAATCGAACATATTTTTCCGGCCTGCCGATTCAAGTGACGTTCGACGAACTAGAGGCCCTCAAGGGCGATCGAGCGGAAGACAGGGCCAAGGACTTTCTGTTCCGCGCTCAAACGGTAGATCGTCTGCTCAATCAGATGAAAAAGTCGTCGCGCGAGGCGACCATTCAAGGCATTCGTAACGCCGCCATGCGATGGCAATTGTTTTTAAAAGAAGGCCGCTCGCAATATCCGTGGGAGGCCTTCATCAACGGACTCGATCCGACCATTCGGCCGGAGAATATCAAATTTCCTCCGTCGCGCCAGTGGATTGTCTTGCATCCCGAACTTGCAGTGGAATTGAGCACGCACTCCTTTAAGGACATCAGAGCCAAACAAAGCTTATTGGTGGACGTCGTAGGACACACGTTCTATTGGTGGAGCAATAGAGACGATCCAAGCCAGGGCTTGAGCTATGCGGGCATTACGGCGGTCGCCTCGTTTCGTGACGACATGCGGCCCGGAATCGGGGTCATGGCTCACTACGGGCGATATGTAAATGGGGGCGTCGTCTGGCGCGATTCAACCAACAGCGGGCACATGTTCAACCAGTCGCCGTTCTTCGTCATCGGCATCGATCTCTTTCGATTCGCCGAATACAAATATCCGGCGTATAAAAAGCAATATGAACAATGGACGGATAAGGTTCAGGACTTTCTGAAATAACAGGACAGTAATCGAGGTGATACTTCGGAATTAGCCGAGCTGTTCAATTCGGTTGCAGGCCGTCTCCAAGTCGGACTCTGTTTTGGCGAAGCAAAACCGAATAAACTTATGGCCCTCGGCGCCGCTGAAAAAAGCTTCGCCGGGCACGCCCGCAACCCCGGTCTTATCCAGTAGGTAGAGGGCGCGTGCTTTCCCTGTCTCTCCCGGCAGACGAGACACGTCGGCTAACACATAATAAGCCCCTTGCGGCACGCATGGAGGCAATCCTGCCTTGACCAACGCCCCACAAAATCGATCGCGCTTGGCCTGATATTCGGTCTTGAGGTCGGTGTAAAAAGAAGGGTCTAGCTCACGAATGCCGGCGGCGACACCGTACTGCAACGGCGCCGGCGCACAGACGTACAGAAGATCGTTCATAGCGCCGATTATCTGCGCCCACCTCGCCTGCGCTACGCTATAACCGATTCTCCATCCCGTGATACTGAAGGTTTTCGAATAACCGGAAATCGTCACGGTCCGCTCCACCATCCCCGGTAGCGACGCGAGACTCAGGTGTTCGCGGCCGTCGAACAAAAAGTACTCATACATCTCGTCGGTAAAGACGAATAGATCGTGCCGCTGGGCGAACTCCGCGATCTGCTCCAATTCTCGGCGCGTAAACACTTTCCCGGATGGATTGCCGGGAGTATTCACGACGATGGCCTTCGTCCGCTTCGTGACGATACGATCGAGATCCGGCAGCCTGAACGTCCACTCGGGGGCGTGCGTCCGGACGAGACGCGGGACCGCTTCGACCGCCAACAAAGCACTGATGTGATAGGAATACGTCGGCTCGAACAGCATGACTTCATCGCCGGGATTCAGCAACCCCAGGCACGCGCAATGAAACGAGCCGGTCGCGCCTGCGCTCACGGTAATCTCCGTGTCCGGGTCTGCATGGATGCCGTTGTACTCGACCAGTTTCTCAGCGAGCGCGTGTCGCAACTCGGCGAGGCCATCGAAACGCGTGTACGTGTTCAGTCCCATTTCCATGGCCCGTTGCGCGGCCTGAATCACCTGAAGGGGCGATGGCGTATCGCATACCCCCTGGGCCATGTTGATTCCCTTGACACGGGCACACGCGGCCGTCATGGCGCGAATCTCGGATTGCGCCAGTCCTGCCATCCGCTGGTTGCTCTCACGCGACATCGTCATTCCTATTTCGAAATGTTCTTGGCTCCCTCACGATAATGAACTGCCACGCGCATAATCAATCCTTGACCGTTCAGGCGGATGACCTCCGCCGCGAGCCGTTCGTTCACGCTTCGATAGTAGAGGGTCACACTGCTTACACCGACCAGGACATCGAGCAATTCGAAGTGTAAAGCCGGAAAGGTCTCCAGAGCGTGGGCGAAATACGCTCGCAACGCAGAAGCGCTTCGGAGCGTGCCCGACGGTTCCTTGGCTAAGATCGTGATAAACGGTGACGTGAAGACCACGTCGTCCGCATAGTGCGCCATAATCGCATCAAGATCGTGCCGGTTCCAGGCCTCGATCCATTCATGCGCCAAACGTTCTGGGTCATGCTGCGTCATCAGCATTCCATGTCTAGATGCCCGGACGCCGTTCGGCAATGGTCTGAAGATTCAGATGCTGATCGCCGCGCAGCACCTCTAAGTTCAACGGCTGACCGGCGTCGATTTGGCACGCGTGCTTCGCTTGGCGTTCGGTCTGGATGGACGCAAACGAGACCTGATTGCAGCCGATCACGGCGTCTCCGACCTTGAGACCCGCTCTGTCGGCCGGGGATCCGTTGGAGATGTCCTGCACGAGAAAGACATGCGAGATCGGCCATTCCCGCCAATCCCACATGACACCGATCCGCCCAGTTCCGAGGACGCCCGTCTTCACCCCAAAGCGCGTGATGATGCGATGCGCGATCAGCCTGGCAAGGTTATCGGGAGTCGCGCTGATGGGATCGTTGGAATGCCCCTCCCCATCAAACAGCAGTTGGCCCGTTTCGACATCGATCATGCGGAGCGTCAAAGCCACCTTGGCGATCTTCTCAGGCTCAGTGGACTCCCATTGCTGAACCTCTCCCACGATGATGGCTTTGGCCCCGGCGATTTTTCCAATGCGCAAAGCATTGGCTTCGTCGGAATATTTGAGCTGCACCACCTGCTCTTCAAACACCTGCTCAAGCTTAGAGCGTTCCACGATTGCGATATCGAGTTCCAATAATAAATTGGTCACAATGGACGAGACCTTCGCGCCGCTCCCGGGCGCATTCGGCGCGTCGGCGAACGTCATCACGGCCATGCTGTGATATTGCTCGATGCTCTGACTATTGATCGGTCCATAACCCGCGGTCGCGGGATAGATCTCGCGTTGCTGGGCATTAGGCACGTGATCCGTCACCACGCTGGCACCGGTGCACCCTTTTCGCTTTTGCAAGAGCGCCAACGGAGGCCCCCAAACGCAGAGTTGATCGTTGATCAGAATGAGATGGACGGGATGTTCACGGTGATTGGTGGACACCCAATTCGTGAAGGGATAAAAAATGCATCCGCCGACAAAGACGGAGACGGGACAGAGGGATAGCTCGTACAGCCATTGCCGGCGGGTATTGAGATTGTATTGCCACACCGTCACACGGCCGTCATCGCGCAGGACGAGGTCCGGTTTGCCGATATGAGAAATCACCTCATCCTTGGGCATGGTCGGCGACAACCGATCCAGTTTGCCCTCCGAATTCACGAAGGTATAGCCTACCGCACATCCGGAAAAGATGACGGTCATGAGCAGGGCACACAGGCGTGTCATCATAAGCGTTGCCGGCGATTAGCGTCGATGAAGGGTAACATTGTTATGGAACCCAGGCAATTTGCGACCGATGCGGTGAGGCCAAAGGTGTTCCGATGGTTTCCCGCTAACGAAGGTCCTGCAGCAGGTTATCAATCGTCTGGATCAAGGAGTCGATCGTAAACGGTTTATGAAAGAAGGGGGTATTAGGGTTGAGCGCGGCATTCAGGAGGATTTGATCGTCACGATAGCCGGACATAAGAATTACCTTGGTATTCGGTCGAGAAGCCAAAAGCTGCGGCGCCAATTCAACTCCGCTCATTCCGGGCATGACCACATCAACCAGCAAGAGATGGATCGGTCCTAGATAATCTTTACTGAGTTGTAACGCATCCTCTCCAGATGCTGCCTCCAACACGGAAAATCCATGGCGCGTCAATCCAAGTTTGAGGATCTCTCGCAACTTATCCTCATCGTCCACCACCAGAATGGTTTTTGCCTCCGTTTTATCCTGGCCACCGGATGGGGACGCTGAGATATTCGAGTCGGCCATGAACGTAATCTCTCCAAGGGATTGCCGATTATACCCGCTCGCGCGATGAATTGCCGGGCGAAGAAATACGTGTCGCTAGACCCGACCCTCACCAGACTTCAGAGCGAAAGCTCGCCACTTCGATATTGTTCTGTTGTAAACCACGGATAATCTCATCCCTGCAGGGGACGCTCCCGCACATACGAAGATGAGCCCGTTCAAAATCAGGCGTTACACTCCTCAGCCGAGTGAGGTCGATCTGCTCCCCACCTTCACACGATTCCTCGATGCGTATGATCCGTCCCTTGCCATACGGCCAGTCCTCTGGCCAGTCGCGAGTCAACACAGGGTAATAGCAGAAATGCTCCGGATAGAGATCTTGCAGTTTGAGCAGTTCTTCATGTTCCATAAGCTGCCGAGCATGCCGCACGCTGGCGATGAGGGTCACGTGACATCCTGGGCGATCCGCGGAGCGTCCGAAATCCATGGCTTGCATGTAGCGAAGATAGGCCAAAAACGGCGTAATACCCGTAGAGAGGGCAATCGCCACATAACGCATGGTGGGCCATTCTTCATCGGGCTCCAGACGCAGGTTCCGCGCCTCGCACCGAGGACTGTTCTCTGCGATATCTAGAACGCGGCCTGCTGGGTCGAGTGTTAGACGAATATCGATGGTGCCACCTTCTCTACCAAGCGTCTCAACCTCATCCGTTTGCCACCAGATCGATGTGTCGGATCTCACATCATGGGTGTGATTGATGATCGTTTCCAACACGCGAGGCGCGGTGATCCACGCGTTCGAACGCGTGTACATACGGCGGCGTGATTTCGCCGTTCGCGCACCGATCGGTTTCGCTAAAAATGCATTGCCCGGGCGCATCGCATCTCGAATGGGATAGACGACCCCACCCACCTCATAGGCATCCGGAAGCGTCAATGCAATCAGACGAATTTCTCCCGGATCGATGGTGTGCACCTTCGTAATACGCGCCGGGACGAAAACTTCTCCCGCAGGCATCCTCACCTCCCTTAACACGATAGAGCGTACCATACGGATGGTGTTCCGATCACGCGACGGGAGAAGTGGGAAGAAGGACAGGAAGGGTGAGAACTTTCCAGGAAGATCTGGATGAAGTTCGTTACTCGGGACGCGGGTTAAGCGTTACGGGACAAAGCTGGGCATTGCTCTGTGAGGCTCCGGCGGTATGGGTGAGGATTCGACTCATACCCTCCGTGAGAGGCACGCCCTTTACAGACGATGGATAGGACTGCAGGGTCGTTTTGAACGAAGGGAGCATTCCCAGCACGTCCAAAATGGTGGGAAGCACATCGACAATGGACGCTTCACACATGGTAGCGAGGGGGGCGTTTCCTTGATAACCGCCCATCCAAAACATGATGGGCACCAGTGAGTCCGAAGCATTCAAATGCCCATGGTCCGAATGAAAATGCCGATGTGTCTCGACGTTGAGCCCTTCGATCGACCGTACATCTTGCTTGTTATGATAGGTCAGTTGCCGAGACCGGTCTGAGAGCAGGATGATGTCCGGCGCGCTTGAGGGATCGGTCGACAGGCGCGACGCCAGGCCATTGAGTCGTCGCTCGGCCATCGGATACTCGGGACCTTTCAGCGGACTATTCGATATTTCGATGGGCGGAAACAGGCGAATAGCTGATTTATCGTATCGATAAGGCACATAAACATAATGCGACTTATATTTATAGAGCACCGCCTCGGGGCCTTTCTGATTCTTGTGCAAGGTCAGCAGTAGATGCTCTAGCACCGGGACGATGTCGTCTTGATAGATCGGCGCATCCGTCCATGCGCCTTCCAGCGGCTTGACGTACAGGCCAAGCGCCCCGCCGTTGAGCACCGGCACGACATTGGCCCCGGCAGAAACGGACCCATCTTGTACGAAACCAAAGAGACCGCGGACGACCGAGAACGCATCCTCTTTTAACAACGCTGGTGTTTCGAGGGTGTATTTCCGCCCGCTTTTCTGACTCAGTTCGTCAAAAATAACCTTGAGGTCCTCGATGCCGACGCCGGTATCCCAATTGGTCGGAGTGTGGCCATGATCGGAGACGAGGACGAAGAGCGTCCGGTCCATCACGGCTTCACCTCGTAACCCGCGCCATGCAATAGGATCTGTAGGGAGCGAATCCGACAGCGGCGACTGAAAGCGATGCCTGGTGATAGCACGATCCCCGTTCATCAATTTCGTGATGAGTTCGTCCAATCGTTGCAGATATTGGAGCCGTCCCTCTTCAGGGTTGTCGTCAACAAGATGCTCGGCATGATCGAGCCCGGAAAAATAAATGGTCATGACCGTCGGCAGTTTGATCGGCACACCAGGCTTGACACCGTCGTTGTATTCATCAAGAGATTTAACGGCCTGCCAAAGCGTATTTTCATCGACCGCCTGACTATGGTTCCGTTGATAGTTCCAGAGCGTATCGAAATCCGGTGTATGCGCCCCTTTGCCGCTTCCGCGCGTAATCATGTGGTGAATGACGAGACTATCTCCCCCATTCTCCGCCACATATTCGTACAGCGTCTTCACCCGATCGCTGATGTCGTGGGACAGAAAATCCTTTTCAAATTGCACCTTCACCGCATCGACATGATATTCCGTATAGTAGCGCGCTACCTGCCGATCCCGAAAGAATAGACTATTGCCTGTAATTCCGTGTGTGCCTGGAAAGACGCCGGTAAAGAGAGAAGCCCAGGCGGGGTACGTGTACGACGGGAAGACGGTGACCGCCTGCGAGACTGCTAGCGCGTTCATCAAGGTCACCCCATCGGCCTCCTCGTGGACTCCCAGCAGTTCATGAAACCCGCCGGGTTTGTGAGGGGGTCGCTTGAGATACGTTAAAAGGGTGTCACGCTCAAGGCCGTCGATAGCGAGAATCACGACATGTTCGATGGGTCGGTCGGCAAGCGACCCGTGAATCGGCTTCGCGTTAGATGGATGGAGGGATGAATGGCTGCAACTCACGAAGGCCGTGGAAAACAGCACACATGCCGACAGCGCCCAATGACGATACATGAATAGTTGCATAATGATGGCTTCATTGGGCGCTTGACCTTCTATCAGCGCGCCGTCAGGCTGATGGAGAGCGGCGGGCGACATTGCCCGCCCGCTCTCACAACAATAGGTTATTTGATCTCGTGCACCTTTCCATCCATGGCATCGATGTAGACTTTGTGCGTTTTCTTATTTGCATCGACGATCTCGATTTTGTAGACGACGCGGCCATCGTCCTTGCCCATGTTTACTTCGACCGCTTTTCCCGGCTTCGCTTGCTCTGCGGTCTTGATCGCATCGGCCATGCTCACTCTCGCTTGAGAAGCCAGCTCTTTATCACTCTCGAAAAGCGCCCAGGCCGGCGTCAGCGTCAAACTGAACAGGACGACGAGTCCCAACATTCTTCCTACGTGTCTCATTGTGACCTCCATAATTGGTTAGTTCCCATTTCCTAAGATAAGTCACGATGAGTTGCGCCGTCTATCCTCAAGCGACCTACATAGCAAACACTACGGTTCCCTTGCTCGCTGGCGGTGTTCAGAAAGAAACAGTAAGGCTCGCGCGATAGGCCGCCAGTAAAATCGCGTGGCCCGTCATGCGGTCTTCAAAACTAAGAAACGCGTCGATGACGCTCTGCGAAGGGATAGGTTGCAAAACTCCAGGCCAGTAGCGAATCGGATTCTCGTCCGCGCCGGGTTCCCACTCCTCCACTAACGTTCCTGCCCAGAGATAACATTGCTCCTCAGCGGTGGGAAAACTCATCGGATAGAGATCGGGAATGATCGGGGTCTTGAGCAGATAGCTTGTGACGGCCTCACCGCTTCCATGTAGAGAAAGCAGGCGCCCATTGGGAAAATACACAAAGAGCAGTCTCTGATCGCGATGGATGGACAGCGGCATACATAGTTGTACTGATAAATCGGCATCGCGATCAATCGGACTGAAGTCGGACCTATCGGCTCTCCGCTTCAGTTTTTGGCCGCCGGTCCGATAGAAGAGTATGCAGAAGGGTCTTGTGCAACAGAGTGTAGTGACGGCTGTCGTCTTAACCTGTGATACGTGCGGTTTAGTGAGAGTCTCCGACAATCCGGCCGCGGCCCAGGCACGGGCTCGCGCTCATACATCTGTCACCGGCCATAGCAGACTGCTGTACGAATGCATTGAATCGCCGGAACGTATCAAGCTCGCGCTGGCGTTTGAACAACGAAGCCTCAAAACAGTGAGAGGATATGTTGAGGAAGGCGATCAGGATAGCGACGATCTCGACAACGCCATCGGTCGCATCTAACTGATCATGCAGTCAGTCGGACCGGATGGTGTCCGAAGCACAACTGATCGACAGACTGCCAATGAACCGATCAAGGCACTCCCCATTCGACATCTCATGAGGGGCCAATAGTAAGTGCGGCAGGGCATTCCGATCGTGCAGACCCGGTCAAGCCCATCCGGACACCACTAATCCTCCAGGCACCTCTCTCAATTAAAGTGTCATGCACTAGAGCCCGATATACCTTAGGGCTGCGTTCGTTTTTGAGAGCCAAGAAAAGAGCCATGAGATACAGGCCATCGCTTTCCTTCGTTCCCGCCATACGCCCCTCAAGACAGATGGACCATTGACACTACGCCATTCCAGTTGATAACGACGGACCGAGAGCAATGCTACCGAACAGCGTCACGAGTTCTCTTCTGACGAGCTCACAAATCGCTGGGATCGCCGGCCTGTATTTCGTAACCGGTAAACTGGGTTTGCTCTTAGCCGTCGAGCCGGGGTACGCAACGGCGATTTGGCCCCCGTCCGGCATCGCTCTCGTCGCCATTCTTTGGCTTGGCTACCGCATGTGGCCCGGTATCTGGCTGGGTTCTTGTCTAGTGAACGTGTCGACATCCTTTGATGCAAACACCATCCCGCTTCTCATGAAGTCGCTTGCAATACCGGGCGGTATTGCCACAGGGGCCGCGCTTGAAGCGGTCCTCGGCGCCTTTCTCATTCGCCGTTTCATCGGCTTCCCGACTCCCCTAAACAATGAGCGAGAAGTGTTTACCTTTCTCGGCTGTGGGGGTCTGATTGGGAGTCTGGCTAGTGCGACCGTCGGCGTGACCACCCTTGCAGTGGCAGGCGCTATTCCCTGGTCTAACTCTCTCTATAGCTGGGGAACCTGGTGGATCGGAGATACGATCGGGGTGATGGTTGTTGCTCCGATACTATTAATGCTCCTTTCTCCCATCGAACATGGCAAATACGGCAGACGGCTGGCCGTCGTGCTCCCGCTCTGCATCACCTTACTCTTAGCGGGCGTCTTGTTCTATTACACGAGCCGATGGGAACACCATCGGATGCAACTGGAATTTGAGCGGCGGGGCGATGCTTATTCGGAAGCCTTGCATAGAACTTTCGATGTCCATCTCGCCACACTTCACGCCATTGAGAGTTTTCATGCTGCATCGCCGACATTCACCCGTGAGACGTTTCATGAATTCGTCAAAGGACTTCTTTCTCAATCGTCGGGCATTCATGCGTTGGGATGGGCGCCGCTGATTGCCGAAGCTGATCGCCAGCCGTTAGAGCGAACCACACGAGCTGCTGGATTTCCGCACTTTCAGATTCTTGAACGCGATGCCGAGGGACGACTGGTCAGAGCGGCCTCGCGGCCCGAGTATGTAACCGTGCTTTTTCTTGAGCCGCAGACGGGCAATGAAAAGGCCCTGGGATTCGATATCCTCTCTGACCCTATGCGGTCATCAACCTTGTCGGCCGCCAGAGACAGTGCCGCCCCCGTTGCCACCGGGCGCACTACTCTCATACAGGAAACCGGAGATCAGTTTGGCTTCATGACCTACTTGCCGCTCTACCGTCCTTACGTGCCTCATGTCACGGTAGTCGATCGCCGCGAGAATTTGGTGGGATTTATCGCAGGTGTCTTTCGCCTTGGTGATTCCGTCACGGCGGCCTTGGAAAAAGTCGACAAGGCCGGCATTGATTTCTGGCTTGTAGACAATACGATTGCGGGAAGTGAGCAGCTGCTCTATGCCAGCCGGCCCATGTCGGATTCGGCGTATGCCGAGTGGATCCTTCAACACCAGGGAACACGCGTGTCCGGCAGCCTTGACGTTGTGATTCGGTTCCCGATAGCGGGCCGCCAATGGACGCTGCATCTCTCTCAAACGCAGGACTTTGTCGCGGCCAACCGCACGTGGCATTCGTGGATGGTCTTGCTGGCAGCGCTTCTGTTTACGTCATTGTTTGGCGGCTTCTTGTTAGTCATGACGGGCCGCACTTCGTTGATCGAGGCAGTGGTCCGAGAAAGGACCACAGCTCTATCGAAGGCCAATCAGGCTCTCCAACAGTCCGAACACAAAATGAGATCTGTCACACAATCCGCCAATGACGCAATTATTGCTACAGACAGCGTCGGTATCATTTCCTCATGGAATAGAGGGGCCGAGTGCATCTTTGGATACTCAGAGCAAGACATAGTCGGTAAACACTTGCGTCTGATCATGGCATCGAGATCGCGAGACCTGTATGCGGGAGACATGAACTCGCAAATGATTGGGAAAACCATCGAGGCCGTGGGACTACGAAGTGATGGTCAAGAATTCCCGCTTGAGCTGACTTTCTCAACATGGAATACCGAACAAGGTCCGTTCTATAGCGCCATCATTCGCGATATCACTGAGCGGAAAAAAGCCGATGCGGAAAAAGCACTCCGCCAGACAGAGCAAAGTTTTCACGCCCTAACCGAAGCAATTCCCCAAATGGTCTGGACGGCCGCACCCGATGGAGCTCTCACCTATTACAACCAGCGCTGGCACGACTATACGGGTATGAGCTTTGAGCAAACGCGAGGGTGGGGATGGAAACCAGTCTTGCACCCCGATGACTTGAGTCGCACACTGGACCGTTGGACGGAAGCGGTAAGGACCGGGGGTAATTACCAGATCGAATATCGATTTTTGCGGGCCTCCGATAAAACCTACCGCTGGCATCTCGGGCGGGCGTTTCCAGTCCGAGCGGACGATGGGACGGTCATTAAGTGGTTTGGAACCTGCACGGATATCCATGAACAGAAACTCGCCGAAGAAGTCATTCGCCAAAACGAGGCAAAATTTAGGCGCATCTTTGAGTCGGACATGTTCGGCATGGTCTTTTGGAAATACGACGGGCAAATCGTCGATGCGAACGACGTCTTCTTGCGGATGGTTGGCTATTCGCGGGAGGAATTGTCTTCCGGCATGATTAATTGGAAAGCTATGACGCCACCCGAGTATGTAGAGGCCGACAATCAGGCGCTGAATCAATTGGTGGCGACGGGCATAGCTCGCCCCTTTGAAAAGGAATACGTACACAAAGACGGTCGACGAGTACCCGTCTTGATCGGACGAACAACGCTTGATGGCGTGCCCGGCACTGGAGGCATCGCCTACGTCTTCGATATTTCAGAGCGCAAACAGGCAGAGGCGGACCGCGCGAGACTCTTGGCGAGTGAAGAAGCTGCTCGGGAAGCCTCACGCCTGAAATCAGAGTTTCTCGCCAACATGAGTCATGAGATTCGGACCCCATTGAATGCGGTGATCGGCATGGCAGGCCTGCTGTTGGACACCATTATGGGTGGCGAGCAGCGGGAATATGCCGAGACCATTAAGAGTTCCGGCGATGCCCTTCTCACGCTCATCAACGATATCCTCGATATGTCGAAAATTGAAGCCGGCAAATTGGAGCTGGAGATTGTCGATTTTGACGCACGCGACGTCGTGGAGGATGTGGAAAAAACTCTCTTGCTTTCTGCCCAGCAAAAAGGGCTGCAACTGGTCACGAACATGCCGGACCGTACGTCGTGGTGGCTGCGCGGAGACCCATCGAGATTGCATCAGATTATGATGAATCTCGTAAACAATGCCATCAAGTTCACAGCGAAAGGCCAGGTGACCATTTCTGTGAGCAAGACAACAGAGTCGTTGTCAGAAGTGGAATTGTATTGCGAAATCCGTGACACGGGAATCGGAATTCCTGCCTACACGTTGGACCGGATGTTTCATGTATTTTCTCAGGCAGACGCGTCCACAACGAGGCGTTTTGGGGGAAGCGGCTTAGGCCTGTCGATTTGCAAGCACCTCGTCACCCTCATGAAGGGACAAATCGGCATTCAGAGCATCGAGGGTGTCGGGTCGACATTCTGGTTTCGGATTCCCTTCGCCAAGGGGCAGGCACGAGTGCCCCAAGAACATTCCATCAACCCCAATAACCGGCATGATCACCATTCGGTTCAGAGTCGGATCCTGGTGGTGGAAGACAACGCCGTGAATCAGAAAATCGCGCTGAAGATGCTTCAAAAGTTAGGCTATCGCGCTGATGCGGTGGGGAATGGGCAGGAGGCGTTGGATGTCCTCCGTACCGTCCCCTATGATCTGATTGTCATGGATTGCCAAATGCCGGTGATGGATGGTTATGAGGCGACGGCCGCCATCCGAACGAGCAATACACTCCATTGTAAAAATATTCCGATCGTGGCGATGACCGCCAATGCTTTCAAAAGCGATCAAGAGAAATGTCTGAAAGCTGGGATGAATGATTACCTGGCAAAACCCGTCAGCATGGATGCATTTGCAGCCAAGCTGGCCACATGGCTTTCGAAAAAGGTTGGGCCGGGCGTTGCAAAGGGTGGCGTCCATAGCACAATGACAGCCGTGGGGGTGGAAGACTCGTCGGGGAAGGTCGATGCGCATCTCGACCCTCGAATCGTCTCGTCCTTACGGGCGCTCAGTGGAGAGGATGACCCTGGCTTTTTTCAAACCTTGATAGACACCTTTGTCACGGACGTGTCGGAAGGACTTCGTGACCTGTCCGCTTTGCTCGCAAAAGATCACCTCAATCAACTTCACGACTATGCCCATCAATTAAAAGGGACCTGCGCGAATTTTGGAGCCACCGCTCTTGCCACATTGTTTGGCGAGCTGGAAAGCGCCGCAGGCAGTGGCGATGTCGCTCACTTACATACACTGCTCTCACAGATTGAGACGGAGTTCGGGAAGGTTCACACCATCGTAACGGCGGAGCGAGGAGCATGACTGACAGGGTCGAAGAAAACATGAAGGCATGGCCCCGCAATATTCTCTTAGTCGAAGATCAACGCTCGATGCGGATGATGATTAAGCGCATCGTCATGTTAATGGGAGTCCCCCATGTGCTGGAAGCGGCCGATGGCATGCGGGCATTGAGCATACTGAAGGACTCACCCGTGGACTTTGTGGTAACGGATTGGGGCATGCCGTCGATCAATGGTCTGGAATTGATGTACTTGATGCGCAAGGATCGTGAGTTGAGCAATATTCCTATCTTGTTTTTGACAGCACGCGCCGACGAGCTGAGTGTCCAACAAGCCCTCAATGCCGGCGCGAACGGCTACCTTTTAAAGCCGTTTGCCCCGGCTGCGTTAGAGGATAAGTTGAGAGACATGTTTGCAATCCAGCTAAACAGTGAGACCGAAAGCCTTCCCTCGATATCCGATGGTGAACATCCCTGATCCGCGTCGCCGAATCCTTCTAACCACGTCGAGCTGGCTCCCTCTCACCAGCCATAAAGCCACAGAGTCGAATATTGGCGACGCATCGAGGCCATCAAACGTCATTCCCCTCTCGCAATGAGACCCTGTACACCATACGCTTGGGGCGAAAGGTATCGACCTCGAGTGCATCATACTTGCCAAGCATGGATCCTCCATGACCCATGTAGCCGTCAGCGTAGGGCATGAGTCCTCCTCCTAACCGCCCAGATTACTTCTTCGGCTTTTCCCAGAGAGTGATGAGATTGTCCTCCGGATCTGTGAAATCCGCCATGAAACCCCGCTCTCCAATAGCGTGCTTGGGGGTAGTAATCTTCCCTCCTGCCTTCTCTATGGCCTGAAGCGTCTCATCAATGGAATCGGTTTGCACGCCAAACGACAGATGATCGCTGTTAGATTTGCGTTTATAGAACCCTCCGTTAATGGCGCCGGACTCTACTGGATTTTGATCTTTATCCACGGCTGTTGTGTACGCTATTGCTCCCTCATCGCCCCATAATTCAATCTTCCAGTCGAAAACCTTTTCATAAAACTCTTTTGCCTTCTTAAAGTCCGAGGCCGGGATCTCGAAAAGGACAACTTTGTTCTTAAACATTTGTCTTTTCCCTTTTATGTCTTCAAAACGTTCGTCGAGACTACTATCAAGCCACTTGTACCAAATTCATTGATGTGAACTATCTGTCTAATTTTTCGGCGATGGCCTTCAGGTTGGCAAGGCCGGTTTCGAAATCCTTACCGACCATGCGGTCCATATTGAACACCATGTGCATGACCTTGGCTACATAGGGAAGAGGGCCGTGCATGGCCCATGTAATGTGTGCCGAGGCGCCTGTCGGATTTAATCTGAACACGACGATATTGTGCGCCTGAAACGGCCTGACAAAATCCAGGTTGATCGTGATCTGAGAAGGAGGCGTAACGTTCGTAATCTCCATGCGTCCCTGGCCGGCCTTCTTATTCCCTTCCCATTCATACACAGCGCCTGCGCCATGTGCAGCGCCGCTGTACGTGCGTTGCATCGTCGGATCCAATTTTTCGTACGGTGACCATGCCGGCCAGCGGTGATAATCCTCGATTAGTGCAAAGATCTTCTCCGGTGGCGCATTGATGCTCGCCGAGCGCTGGACACGAAACGTGTCCGGCTTCGTTGCTGCATAGACGAGCAGCGCGACAACCAGAGCGACGAGGACACTGGCAAGGATCGTAAACATACACTCCCTTTTCAATGGTCGTGCTGCATCATGTCCTCACGGCAGTCTTCCAGAGACCCATCATTCGTCCTTCGGAATCCGTGAAGAGAGAGAATGCGCCCATACCAGGCACCTCCTGCTCCTCGACATGGATTTTTCCTCTCGCGGCGACGATGCGTGCGCGATAGGCGGCCAGGTCGTCGACGGCAATGTAGAAGAGCATGTTGCCAGGCCAGGGTCCATCGCGCTCAGGCTTCAAGATGCCGCCGTTGATGCCGCCCTGCCCGCCGGTCTCGACGATGCGGTAGTTCATCTCCGGCCTATGCTGGATCTTCCAGTCGAAGATCTTCTCGTAGAATTGCGAGACTTTCTCCGGATCGTTAGACATCAGTTCCCAGTGCACAACTGGATTCCCCATGACAGTTTCCTTAATGGCTGAGTGTCTCTATGCGTTTCTTTCTCAGAGGAAGAAGCGCTTTCAGACGATTCTCGCGGAGGTACAGGCCGAGCCAGACGAACAGTCCGAACCCGATCTGGACAAAGAAGGGATCGCCGACTCGCATATGCGCGAGAATCGCACCACCGATGTAACCGGTCAAAAGAATGGCGCCCAGCACAGCCGTCGCCGGAATGGCGTAGATGACGGCGCAGGAGATCTCGACACTGGCCAGCAGTGTGATCAGCGACTTAGGCAATCCCAAATGGGCCATCCCTTGCATCACATCAGGCCCGTGTCTCATCTTCATAAATGCGCTCATTGCAAACAATAGTGACAACAGAATCGAAATGACTCGACCGCTCCACACGATGGTACGATTCGCCAACATCACGCCTGCCCTACTTCACCAAAGTGTCTATCGCTTCTCAGCCGCTTTGGCCGCCTGCTCCCGCAGGCGCTCGTTCTGCCCCTTTAACTCCGGCGTGAGCGCTTCGCCGAAGTCCTCGGCCTCGAACACCTGACGAATTTCGATTTCGGACTCCATCCCCGGCATCGGGTTAGGGCAGCGCTTCACCCATTCGATCGCCTCTTCCTTCGATTGCACCTGCCACAGCCAGAAGCCCGCGATGAGTTCTTTGGTCTCGGCGAAAGGCCCGTCGATCACGGTGCGCTTGTCCCCCGCGAACTTGACGCGCGCGCCCTTCGAGCTGGGTTGAAGACCCTCCCCGGCGAGCATGATACCGGCCTTCACCAGTTGTTCGTTGAACTTGCCCATTTCGGTCAGAAGCGTCTTGTCCGGAAGTATGCCTGCCTCCGAGTTCTTGGTGGCCTTAACGATAATCATGAATCGCATCGTGTTATCTCCTTTCAAGGTTCGGTTTCAAAGCCGCCCTTCGGACGGTCTCGCCAGGCCGAATCCAGGCTCTGTGGCGAATTAACGGTGACAATCAATAGTCGTTCGGCAAAGGCACAATCGACATACGCGCCACAGCTCCCTTAAAGCCGCCGTGTACAAAGGTCTGCGCCAGTTTGCGAAACTCTGGCTTGCTAGTCACAGGCCTTCTGCGCCGCCTGCTGCATGTCTTCCGAGCTCATATCGCGAAGGTGCGTGGCGACCGACCAGTGATGGCCAAACGGATCTTCGAGTTTGCCATAACGATCGCCCCAGAATGTGTCCTCGAGCGGCATCGTAATTTTCGCCCCCGCAGCGACCGCACGCTCAACGAGGGCGTCCACATCCTCGACATAGACGTGAATGGTGACCGGTGAACCGTGGAGTGACTTCGGCCCGAATGAACCCCAGTCGGTAAATTCGTCGGCCAGCATGACAGCCGAATCACCGATTCGGATAAGGGCATGCATTAGTTTCCCCTGTGGACCCGGCATCCGTTTGATTTCCACGGCATTGAACGCCTTTTTGTAAAACTCAATGGCATCGGCCGCACCTGCGCAGGTCAAATGCGGCGTCACCGCATGCATCCCATCCGGAACAGGCTTTACCTTTGATTTGTTCATCGTCACGCCTCCTTCTAGGGTGAGGTTTGGAGCCGGCTACCATTCTCGACTGCCTTCAGCTTGTTCAAGCAATGCTTGATCCAAGCGGCTTATCTATCGACCATGCGGTGGGAAGTGCGCCAGCTTGGCTCCTGGCTCTCCCTTGCCGAGCAACTTGCCACCCTTGACCCAGCTATGCGCCCCTGCCCCATAAAGGTGATGCCCGGGGCCGTGCTGACGGCTCCTCATTGTTCATCAGCGACGTGAACCATTGAAATGCGGCGTGGTCCGTGCACATCGGATCGCGTGTCGGCACGTTGGGGTCGGCCATCGGCACACAGGTGAACCCATTTGTTCCTTTCCTGGACTCGACCAGCTTGCCATCTTCGCCCTGAACCATGACGGCTGCGCCCTTGGCAATATGGGTAGGCGCAGCGCTTAAGGCGAGCTTGATCAGCCGATCCTGGGACATCTGCTTTTCTGATAGGACTCGGCCTTGCCTCGCCGGCCCCGAGGGTTCCCGCAGCCAATAGAACCGAGACGATCATCAGCGTCACAATACCTGTGATCCAGTACATGGTCACCCATCTGACGTATGTTGACGTATGTATCGACATATCGCCATGGGGTCTCTCCTTTCGCATATGAGCCGTGGCTTGGGCTGTTTCGATCAGGAAATCGGGCCCGCAGAGGTTCCAAATGGCGGTCATTTCACCCGCTCATCTTCGGCGCAGCTGGACTCGTGTCTTCACGTGTGGCTAAGTAGCGAGCTGAGCGCTTCTCATCAAACGAAGCAGGCTCAAGATCTCTATTTTGCACTGTCCTCCTTTTCCCATAAGGCGAACTCGTTGCCTTCCGTGTCCCGGCAGATGGCGAAGTACCCCATCTGCGGCACTGCGGTCTTGACCTTGCAGATTTTGCCGCCAAGTTTCTCGACCTTTGCCGAAGATTCGTCTACCGAAGACACGGCGACATAATTGGTGATGGGCTGATCCGGGTGCTGGCGCTTCATCAATCCGCCATCGGGCGTGTCGTCATCACCGCCCGTGTCGATATGCCAATAATCCGTCGCTCCGGGAAACTTCTCGATTTTCCAGCCGAACAATGAAGCGTAAAAGCTCTTTGCCCGCTCAGGATTGTCTGCCGGGATTTCAAACCAGACGAGGCTTGGCGCGATACCCTTTGCGTCCTTAGATGTTACGTTTGCGCTCATGATGTCTCCTTTGTGGGTTGTGATGTGATGGTTATTGGATTTCGACAGCATCAGTGTCGTCAGGACAGTCTGGCGCGACGACCCTCAGCTAGCCATTGACGATGTTGAGGATGTTGCCGTCCGGGTCCTTGAACCAGGCAACCTTCATGTTGCCGCCGAAGTGAACGTCGCCCTCGCGTGTCATGCCGGGCATATCGTAGTGCTCGAATGTGACGCCCTTGGCCTTGAGCGCTCGCACCTCGTTTTCTACATCGTCGCCGACCGCCCATGTCAGGGTCGTCGCCTGGTTGCTTCCGGCATATTGCGATCGGTAGACGTTGATTGTGGTCTGTCCGCTCTTGAAGACGATCACCTCCTGACCCTCAGTACCGACCTGCATCAGGCCGAGCGTGTCTTTATAAAATTTCCTGGCCGTGTCCAAATTCTTGACCGCGAGATTCGCGGTAGCGTCTTTATTGTTCAACATATCGATCTCCTTCACTTGAAGGTTGATGTGGCCGCTCAATCACTATCACGCCGCATGTCATGCCTTAACTCTACTCCTACTGTGTAGTCGACCGGGCCGGCTCGAATCGACAGACCCGGCGAAAAAGAGTCGTTGAATGGTTAGGGTGTCCTTCAATCTTCGACAATAGATTTTACGGCTCGATAATGATTATGGAGGGAAGCCATGTTTCATCAGTATGGGGCAAATGCGGAATGAGATAGGGAGGTATCTAGAAGAACGATGTGGACGCGTAGATTACGAGTTAACGACTATGGATGGATTCTTTGCCGGCGGACTCTCCAACAGCGGCTATCCGCCCGCCATGGCGCCCACGATCAGAAACGGCTCGGTTCCAGTCGAAACCGCCTCTGGCAGCGGTGTGTCCGGCAATTCATGGGAGAGATCCTGTTCGCAGGCGAAGAACCGGATGAACGCGCGACGCGTATGCGTGACGTGGTCGCGGATCGTTCCGCGCAGCATCGGATAGCGGGCTTCGAGCGCGTCAAGCACCTCACGTTGCGTGACGGTGCCCTCGACGTCGAGCCTCACCTCACCGTCAACACGCGCAAGCGTTCGCAAATGCGCTGGAAGCACAACCCTGATCATCGTCTTCTCCTTGCCGAGTAAAGTCCGCTCTTAATCAGCGGCTGCTCAAAATGGTCGTTCAGCGAGGCCGTAGGGAGCGACGCGAGTGAGGCGTACCCTTCGGTACGTCGCAGCGAGGGTCGTGACTGAGAACGAAGCTGGCGGCCATTTTCAGCAGCCGTCAAGTCAGTGTTTGAACCTCGACGGAGTAGACCGCCGGAAGATCCCGGACAATGGCCGTCCAGCTCTCGCCCGCATCAGCCGATGCGTAAACCTGTCCGCCGGTCGTGCCGACATACACGCCACATGAATCCAGCGAATCGATGGCCATGGCGTCGCGAAGAACGTTCACGTAGCAATCTCGTTGCGGTAAACCGTTCGTGAGCGCCTCCCATTCATTGCCGCCCGTACGGCTGCGATAGACCCGCAGCCTTCCGTCCGGAGGGAAATGCTCCGAGTCGCTCTTGATCGGAACGACATAGATGGTGTTCGGCTCGTGCGCGTGCACAGCGATCGGAAACCCGAAGTCGGTCGGCAGATTCCCGCTGATTTCATGCCACGACTCCCCGGCATCGTCGCTCCGCATGACGTCCCAGTGCTTTTGCATGAACAGAACATTGGGACGAGAGGGATGCATGTCGATACGATGGACGCAGTGGCCGACTTCCGCATCGGGGTCCGGGAGCTCATACTGCGATTTCAATCCGCGGTTCACCGGCCGCCATGTCTTGCCGGCATCGTCGCTCCGAAACGTGCCCGCAGCTGAGATCGCAACGTAGATCCGCTCAGGATGGCTGGGATCCAACAGGATCGTGTGCAGGCACATCCCGCCGGCCCCAGGCTGCCAGAGATGTCCCTTTGCGCCACGCAGCCCCGCCATCTCCTGCCATGTTTTCCCGCCGTCGACTGATTTGAAAAGCCCCGCGTCCTCCACGCCGGCATACACCGTGTCCGGATCGGTGAGCGACGGCTCCAGGTGCCACACACGTTTGAACTCCCACGGGTGCTGCGTCCCGTCATACCACTTGTGCGTGCCAACCTCGCCCTCATAGAGAAACATGTTGCTCTCGCCATTGGGCATGCCGTCCGAGCCCATTAAGTCTTCGGGCTTGGTTCCGGGTGGATGCCAGGTCTTGCCCCCGTCATCCGACCGTTGAATGATCTGTCCGAACCAGCTGCTGGACTGAGATGCATAGAGCCGGTTGGGGTCTACGCGCGATCCTTTGAGATGGTACAGCTCCCACCCCGCAAAGTGAGGACCGTCGACATGCCATTGTTTCCGCGTTCCGTCGGACGTCAAAATGAACGCCCCTTTGCGTGTCCCCACCAGTAGTCGTATGCTGCTCATCTCTTACTCCTTCTTGAATGATGGATCAGCCGCTAACGGTATAGTCGTTCACATTAAACAAAATAGACAACAAGACTGCCTCATCGGATACTCCTGGGATATTGCCGGCCGGCCTTTTTTCCGAAGCCAATCCAACCCAGACTCTAAATTCGCCACTACTGTTTCCTGGTGTAGATGATCTCCATCATTTTCATTTCTTTGCCGCCGCGGTGAGTTCCGAACATGTCGAACGTTTGGTTGTTGTTGTCGACAATTTTCCACACCGCACGATGCGTCATATAGCCCCCGCCAGGTTCATCGTGCCCGCCCTTCAGCGTAATGGTCTTGCCATCGGCGCTCGCTGTGCCTTCCATGATGAAAATTCCGGTGCCCATGGTGTCGATCCACGTCGAGACATAGCGCTTGCGCAGGTTGTCGTAGCCGCTAGTCCCAATCCCCGAGTAGGGTTGTCCCATCATGTCACCGGTGAATTCCTGCTGAAGAAAGCGTCCGTCCAGCAACATCTTCATATCGGCGGTGCCCGTCGATTCCATGGGAGGCTTACCGGGCTCCATCCATTCCTTGGTGTGTGTGGTCCAACCGCCGACCAGACTTGTAAATAACTGATGCGGCTCGCCGGGCGCGCCCAGCTTCTTGTACATCTCCATCATCGCCTGTGGGTCCGCCTTCTTCTCGGACTTTTTCTCCTTGGCCAGTGTAGTTGACGCGGTCAACATGACGCACAACGTGATAACTGCTAGATGTATGAAACGCATGGCTTCCTCCTTGTGGTTGAATGATCAATTCTTTCGACGTGATGTCTCTTTGTTAATTTGGGTGATTCAGAAATATAAATGACATCACGAGCGCTCGCGGGCTTGCTTTAGGGCCTGGATATCAATCTTCTTCATCTGAAGCATGGCTTTCATGACGCGACTTCTCTTTACTGGATCCGGATCTTGCAACATCTCAACTAACGCCGTGGGAACGATCTGCCATGACACGCCATATTTGTCTTTAAGCCAGCCGCATTGCTGCGCCTCTCGATCGCCACCGTCGGAGAGTGCGTCCCAATAATGATCCACTTCTTCTTGCGTCTTGCAAGAGACCTGAAAAGAAATGGCTTCATTGAATGTGAATATAGGCCCCCCGTTTAATGCTACGAAGTCTTGACCTTCAAGTTGAAACTCCACAGTCATGACCGTTCCGGCCGGTCTGCCGGAGACCTTTGCCGATTCTTCTTCATAACGGGTCACCCTTCCGATCTTTGAATTTTTAAAGATGGAGGCATATGTCTTCACGGCCTCTTCAGCGTGATCATCGAACCACAAACATGGAGTGATTTTTTGTATCATCTGATTCCTCTCGTCTTGGCAGCCACGTAACTCGTCATCTACGCACTCGATCTCATATAGATCAATTCCCAGATGTGCCCATCGAGATCCTGAAATCCATGCCCATACATAAAGCCGTGGTCTTGCGGTTGATTGTAGGTTGTTCCCCCGGCGTCCACGGCCTTGCGCACCATATCGTCGACATTCTCCCGGCTCTCACACGACTGACACACCAGCACCTCTGTGCTTTTCGTGGCATCACAAATGGCTTTCGGCGTAAACGATTTGAACTTGTCGTGCGTCAAGAGCACGACGTTGTCCTCACTCACAATCATGCATGTGGCCGTCTCGTCGGTAAATTGAGGATTGAAGGTAAACCCGAGCTTCGTAAAGAAGCCGATGGACTTCTTCAGATCTTTCACTGTTTAAAATGGCCCCCATTTCACCCTCGCACCAAGAGCCTTCCGAGACAGGCTTGCACTATGCCGCAAGCGCGCGCGACTGAAAACGCAGCTGACGACCATTTTCAACATCCTGCTACGTCGGGAGGCCTGCAACCTCCTTCACCGCCCGCACTTCGACCGTTCCAATGCGTGCCCCTGGGATTCGAGTGGCGATGCGAACGGCCTCATTAAGATCTCTGGCGTTGATTAGGAAGTAGCCCGCCAGCTGCTCTTTCGTCTCCGCAAATGGCCCGTCGGTCACGGTCTCCCTGCCACCACGCACGCGAACGACCGACGCTGTGGCCGCGGGGTGCAACGGGGAAGCGCTCACATATTGCCCGCTGGCGTTGAGTTGATGAGTGAGCTGTATGGATTCATCCAGCAGTTGCTGCTGTATTGTCTCGTCCATCTTGGTGAACACGTTCTCGTCATGGTGAACTAGCAACATATATTGCATCACGCTTTCTTCCCCCACATCTTTAGTCGTTTGGCAACCACGAAATCGACATCGACCTGTCTCATGAGAGCATTTTGAATTCTGCTATGCCGGAAGTCCGGAAAGCTCGATGATCGGCCGCACCTCCACCGTCCCCTTGCGCGCCATCGGAATCCGTGCGGCGATAGCAAGTGCCTCGTCGAGATTCTTCGCGTCGATGAGGAAATAGCCGCCCAATTGTTCGCGCGTCTCCGCGAACGGACCGTCGGTCACCAGCCGTTTGCCATTGCGTACCTGAACGCTCGTCGCCATGGCTGTCGGATGCAACGGATTGGCAGCCACATATTGCCCGGTTGAATGCAAGTCATGAGCAAGCTGCGTGGATTCCACGTAACACTCCTGCCGTTCGGTCTCGCTCAATGCCTGTTCATCACCGTAAATCAGCAGCATGTATTTCATCTGAAATGCCTCCATGTCAGTCGCATCGCAAATGCTCAATATCTTAGTTATCACCATCTCAGGCTCATCGGCTATTGATTGTATTCATTAGTCGTCCGGAAATCAGAAAATCGACCGCAGGGTTCTCTGGTCACAATGTTAGTCTCTCTTTCGCGTTGAATGCCGTTCACATAAGATAGTCGTTGGGAAGGGCCGAAATCGACAAGGTCTCCGAATGGCCGATCATTCAACCGCAAGTCAACGACATAGGAGCGATCATCGTATGAAAGTCACACAGGCTCACATTACGCCCAACACAAAAATGGGGGCGAACCTGATTGCCGGCGGCGCGACATTCCGTGTGTGGGCGCCGCGGGCTCAGGAGGTCTATGTAAACGGTCGGTTCGGCACCACGGCTCTATGGATGGGCGAGAATCCTGATCTGCTGCTGAAGCCATATGACCGTGGGTACTGGGCTGGCTTCCTCAATGGCGTCAAGGACGGCGACCAGTATTTGTTTTATGTAGTCGGCAGTCCGGACCGTAAACATTTCAAGCGAGACCCCTACGCGCGAGAGTTAACTAGCCCAGACACATATCCCGGCACGTTTCAGTATCCATCGTGCAACTGTGTCGTGCGCGATCCTGACACCTATGCCTGGCGGGTGACCGATTTCCGGCCGCCGGCTTTTAACGACCTCATCATCTACGAACTGCACATCGGCACCTTCTTCGCCGTCGATCAGCTGAACCGCGATCGTCGGGCGACAAAGGGAGGTCAATATCTTGATGTGCTTGATCGCGTCGAACACTTGAGCGACTTGGGCGTCACGGCGATCGAACTCTTGCCCATCCAGGAATTTGCGAGTCCTATCAGCCGGGGGTACGACGGCGTGGATCTCTATTCGCCAGAAATGGATTATGGGGAAGCGGATGCCGGCGAGCTGGCGCAGTACCTGACCAGGATTAACAGGCTCCTTCGCAATCGCGGAGCGCGAGAACTCAAGCTCGCCGAGCTCCGCTCCTCGGTCAATCAACTGAAAGTATTGATCGATGTCTGTCACCTGTATGGTCTCTCGGTGCTGCTTGACGTCGTATACAACCACGCCGGCAGTGCCGTCAAAGATCAGACGAGCGGCTTGTGGTTCTTTGACGAGATGCCGCGGGGCAATCCCAATGACAGCCTCTACTTTACCGATCAAGATCATACCGGTCCGGTTTTTGCGTTTTGGGGAGGGGCGGAGGACAGTCTCACGCGAGACGTGCAGGCATTTCTCATCAACAACGCCAGATTTTTCCTGGATGAATATAAGGTCGATGGCCTTCGCTACGATCAAGTGACGGTCATTGATGAGCACGCCGGTTGGTTCTTTGCTCAGAGACTCTCGGCGAAAGCCCGCGAGATGGACTCGAGGAAAGTGCATATTGCGGAGTTCTGGGCCAACGATCGCTTCAAGGCCGTGCTGCCGCCGCCGAACGGATTGGGGTTCGATGCCGCGTGGCATGATGGCCTGCGTGGCGCCATCCGCCAGATGATCTCCGAGAGTGCCGGTGGTCGCGATGCTCACGTGCACCTGGACGAGTTGGCGGACCACCTCCGGCATGGCATCTACAACACGCCATTTCGCTGGCAGGCCGTGGAATATGTCGAGAGCCATGACGTCATAGACGTCGAACATGCCGACCGGCAGCCGCGCATTCCCAAGCTCGCCGACTTCAACAATCCGCATTCCTGGTACGCCACAAGTCGATCGCGAGTCGCGGCTGGCCTTCTGCTTACCGCCCCAGGCGTTCCGATGCTCTTCATGGGTCAGGAGTTTCTAGAAGATAAGCTCTGGACCGATAACGAAGGCGCCCATCCCGGACACTTGATCTACTGGGAGGGGCTCGAATCGAACAAGACGATGAAGGACTATTTCCAGTTCATGAAAGAATTGATCTGGCTTCGACGGCGGCACCCCGCCTTGCGGGGCGAATCCATCAATGTGTTTTATGTGAATGAGGTTGATCGGATCATCGCCTTTCATCGATGGATCGACACGGTCGGCCGAGACGTCGTGGTCATCTGCAGCCTCAATGGGTCCACCTTGTGGTCGTACGAACTCGGCTTACCGAAAGCCGGCACTTGGCTCGAAGTCTTTAACAGCGATGTCTATGAAAATTGGGTCAACCCATGGGCGGCAGGCAACCAGGGCAGCGTCGTCGCGAACGGCGAAGGAAGGCATACATTGCCATCGTCGGCAAGGATCATGATTCCAGCGAATAGCATCCTCATCTTCGCCACAGATCATGGGGATTAGAAACAGTCGCTTATAAACGACCGGCCTCACACGCGATCCATTGCGTCGGCAATCAAGGAACCAGCATGCAAAGTGCGGTGAGAAGTCTGCGCGAATGTCTGAGAGGACACGAACCGTTTCACATCGCTCAATGGACGTGTTGCGTCATCCAGACGTAATGGGGATCGAAGAGAGACACATATGAACATTGTTCAGGCAACGCATCAGTACGAGAGGTGGTTGGGCCAACACACCATACTCGTGCGTCCTGATCTTGTCCTCAAACATGCTTTGATGAAGCGAGACGCCTTCTCCTTCTTCGGGCCACCTTTTATCGATGGACTCAGGTCTGGGGAGACGTCTGTGCGGATCTCTGCGGGGCACCCGAAGTCTTGGCCATCGGAGATCTTCATGTCGAAAACTTTGGAACGTGGCGTGACGATGAAGGTCGCTTGGTCTGGGGACGCAATGATTTTGACGAAGCGTTTCCATTACCCTACACGAACGATCTCGTGCGACTTGCTGTCAGCGCGATCCTCGCTCAAGAGACTGACCATTGGACCCTTCGAGTCAAGCAGATCTATGACGCCATTTTGACCGGATATATAGAATGCTTGGAGGCCCAGGGGAGACCATTCGTTCTTGCCGAAAAGCACGGATGGCTTCGTCGGATAGCGACGAATAAATTGCGTGACCCCGTACTGTTTTGGAAGAAATTGAAGGCTCTGCCGCACGCGAAGAATCCCGTGCCCTCACCTGTGAGGCAAGCTTTGGAGCAGAGGATGCCAGTACGCGGCCTCGCCTATTCCATTCGACGACGCGTATCGGGTTTGGGAAACCTTGGCAAACCCCGATTTGTCGCACTCACCGACTGGGAGGGAGGGGCGATTGCCCGGGAAGCGAAAGCACTTGGTCCATCATCGCGTGTGTGTGTTTGACCGCGGCAGGGTCGAGAGACGATTCTCTATCAAACCTTGTTAAACCAAGCCGTGCGCTGCCGTGATCCCTTTGTGCACGTGCACAACGAATGGCTGCTACGACGACTCTCGCCCTATTGTTCACGCATCGAACTGTCTTCGCTGCCGAAGAAACATGACGAAAGCAAACTCCTGTACGCGATGGGGTGGGAAACCGCCAATGTGCATCTAGGAAGCGAGAAAGCGATCAAGGCTCTCTTACGAGATCTGACAAAGCGAAAGGCCGACTGGCTTCCTCGAGCAACGAAAGCAATGGTTAAGGCCACGGTCTCGGATTGGAAGGACTGGGCAAACGAGTAGGCGCTCAGAGTTTAACGGCCGACCACAGAAATCATGGGGATTAGGAACAGGCGGAAATAAGTGGCGGGCCACACACGCAATCCATTGCGTCGGGCATCAAAGGACAAACATGCAAAGGGACGAACAGGAGATACGTCAACTGGTCGCAACGTGGATGACGGCGACGAAGACGGGCGACATCGAAACGGTGCTGAGCTTAATGGCTGAGGATGTCGTGTTTCTGATGCCCGGAAGACCACCCATGATCGGAAAGTCGGCGTTCGCGGCAGCCGCGGGAGCCCAGGCCGGTCAGGAACGTCCGCAGTTCGACGGTACGAGCGAGATTCAAGAAATAAAAGTATTTGGAGAGTGGGCCTTCATGTGGACACAGCTATCGGTCGTCGTGACTCCTCCCGGTGGTGCCCCGCCGATGGCGCGTACAGGCCAGACGCTTTCCATTCTAAAAAAGCAAAACGGCAAATGGGTGCTGGCGCGAGATGCGAACATGCTGTCGCCTATGTCAAAATCAGGGGCGTGAAGCGTGGTTCAAGCCGATACAAAGACTGACCCAACTTTTGACCACTTTAAAGGACAAAGCCCATGATGAATTTCCCTAAATTTATGAGAGTTTTTCTGGTAACGATTTCCTCTTTAGGCACCTTTGCTGCTCATAGCGGCACTAGTGAAGAACTTCGGCCTGTAACTCCACCAGCGGAACAATCTGAAGACACTAAAGGGCAGTTTGAGAAATTGCTCAGCGTGTACGAAGAGCGACTCACAAATAACAATGTCGACGGCATTCTTGAACTTTACAGTACAGATCCGGTGTTCATGCCTGAGTACGCGCCACCCTCGGTGGGCCGAGAGGCCGTTCGCAAAGCCTACGAATGGGTGTTCGCCACACTGAAGCTTAGGGGGCATTTCATTGTTCATGAAGCAGAAGTCCTAGGCGACACAGCCTGGGTCCGTACCAACTCTACGGGGCGGTTCACCGTTATGGCGACTGGCGTAGAATCTGACGTGGCTAATAGCGAGTTCTTTCTGTTTAAGCGCGAAAATGGTGCATGGAAAATTCATCGTTATATTTTCACGTCGGCTGCTGCTCTCCCAGGCTAAGAAGGAGCCGCGCCATGTGAGAATCGAAGACAATATGGCCCCTTTGCATTAATATGGTTTGGGCTCATGCCCGCATGGAAGCAAGGCCATGTTGTTCGAGCAGTGACTGTACTGACACCCTGACGGACACCCCGCTGACTGCCCATTGCCACCCTCTCCTTTACAGTAGGTGGAGATAGACATGGGGGGATGATTCTGAAAACAGTCCCCCCCTAACCCCTAGATAGACCCCTATTACCCGGAGAGTTCACATGCTACGCAAACAGATTCTCAGACCAGACAGCGAGACCAAGTCCCCAAAGACGAGTGCCAGCACGATGTCTGTGGCTGACATTGCCAGCGTGCAGGTTTCCTCGGAGGATCCGTCGTACCCGATCGACCACGCGTTTGATAACCGCAGCGGACCAGGGGGCACACGGTGGGTGGCTGCAGAGACCGGCGAGCAAACCATTATTCTGGCCTTCGATCAACCGCAGCGCGTACAGAAGGTTGGCCTTGAGATCGAGGAACCGGAGACGAGCCGTACGCAAGAACTGTCCCTGGCCGTCTCGCGCGATGGTGGCCACACCTACCGCGAGGTGCTCCGACAGGAATATAATTTTTCGCCGCCTCACACAACGTTCGAACGCGAATCATGGGCCATGCCCGTGGAGAATATGACCCATCTTCGTCTGACGATTAAGCCGGATAAAGGCGGTCGACCCAGCCGAGCCACGGTGACATCGCTCACCCTGCTGTGAGAGTCTTCCCCTTGTATGGCGGTCGCCGATACGGGTATCGTCTCGCTGAATGCATGGATAAAGGGCGGATCGGACGTATCGAGTATTCCCACCATTAATTTGGCTGTATTTAACAGCGAAGAAATTTCTCACAGCAGACCGTACTCCTTACCCATCCACACTGAGGCGCCTTACCCATTGAAGTAAAACAACGGCGCTGCCCTTTCCCTCTCGCACGATCCATTCTCATCATCAAAGTACCAGATCGAAATGCACGCATTTCATCTTTCTCACTAACGCGATCTCCTGGACTGGTCCTCGCCGGACAATCCATACGTTTCCTAAGTACGAGTAGTAATCCCCTACACGAAAAGCATCTGTGAACGGACTTGTGGCGTGAGAGTCTCCCTTTTAAATTTGCGAGTATGGGACCGTGAGGGTGGACGATGCATGACGTACAGGACAAGCCGACGGTTCTTATCGTTGACGATGATGCACACAACGTCGAAGCTTTGGTGCGCCTGCTTGAACGGCCGGATCGATCCATCATCACAGCGACGAGCGGTGACCAAGCCTTGAAATGGCTGCTCCAGACAGATGTCGCGGTCATGTTGCTGGATATTCGGATGGCGGAGATGGACGGTTATGAGACCGCCGCCCTGATTCGTCAGCGGGAAAAGACACGTGATGTGCCCATTCTCTTTCTCACCGCGTTTAATAAAGACGAAGTCGATGTGATCAAAGGGTACTCCTTTGGAGCCGTCGACTACATTTTCAAACCGATTGTGCCCTCGATTGTCTGTACCAAGGTTGACGTTTTCGTTGAGCTCTACAAAAAGACCGCCTCCCTTATTCGACAAAATGAAACTCTTGCGCGCACGGAGCAAGAGCTCATACACACGAATCAGCAACTGGCTGAACTTAATAAATTAAAATCATCCTTTGTGTCCGTGGCGTCGCACGAAATACGCACGCCTGTGACCGGGATCAAATCGTATGTCGAGAACATGCTGGCGGGACTCACCGGCCCTCTCACGGAGAAGCAACGTCACTATCTGATCCGTGTCGCCAGCAATGTCGAGCGCTTGATGAAAATCATCGATGAACTTCTCGACCTCGCGCGGATCGAGGCCGGTCAACTTCAAATACAGAAGACTTCCGTCAACGTGGGGGATCTCATTGCCGATGTAGCGGAAGGGTGTCAGGCATTAGCACTTGAGAAACAGATCTCTCTTCAACAGGCTGTTGATGCGGTATCGGGAGTGTATTTGAACGGAGATGAGGGCAAACTCCACCAAGTTCTCACGAACCTGGTCCATAATGCGGTCAAGTTTACTCCCGCTGGCGGGCAGGTGCAGGTGGAGGCGGTCCTGAAGGATCAGGGGCGTATTGAATTGTGCGTGCGGGACACCGGCCCAGGTATACCGGCGGCGGAGCTGCCGAAAATCTTTGACAAGTTTTATAGTGCGCCCTCCGCCCCACCTGGAACTCAAGGGGCGGGATTAGGACTGACGATTAGCAAGAGTCTGGTTGATCTCCATGGAGGAAAACTTTGGGTAGCCAGCACCGATCAAGGCAGCAGTTTCTACGTGGACCTTCCGCTTGACGCTGGGCAGTCCTCGCCAATCCCTTGAACGCGAAGGAGGCAACCATGAGCTCTGATGTGACCCGCCGCCGATTCTTGCTGCTCGCAGGCGCCGCGGCATCCGTGACGGTCCTAGGCCCGTGGTCCTCTCCCGGCGTGGTGGCCCAAACCACGACGCCCTTCGTACGGCGGGATGTGGGCGCCATGAGCGCAAGCGATCCGATCCTCGTCTCCTATCGGAAAGCGATTAAGGCGATGAAAGCCCTTCCAGCCAGTGATCCCAGAAGTTGGACCTATCAAGCCGCTATTCATGGCACCACGCTGGCCCAGACGAGGACCGCCTGGAATACCTGCGAGCATGGCACCTATTTTTTCTGGTCATGGCATCGCATGTATCTCTATTGGTTCGAGCGAATTGTTCGACAGATGAGCAAGAATACCCACTGGGCGTTGCCCTACTGGAATTGGTCGTCGGCTTCCGAGCGGCGCCTGCCCGCCCCGTTCCGTGATCCCGGCAGCGAGTTGTTTACGGCGAATCGGAATCCGGCCATGAACAACGGCACCGGCTCCTTGCCGGCAGGCGACGTCAATTACGGACCGGCATTTTCTTTCATAAACTTCACGACCGCCAGCAGTTCTCTGGAAGGAACTCCCCATGGCGCCGTGCATGTCGACATTGGAGGATGGATGGGCTCGGTGCCTACCGCGGCGCAAGATCCGATTTTCTATCTCCATCACAGCAATATCGACCGGCTGTGGAACCTGTGGCTGGCTCAAGGAGGTGGGCGTACAGATCCTCTCACGGATGCGACGTGGCGCACCCAACGGTTCACGTTTTTCAATGAAAAGGGGAAACAGGTTCAGATGACCGGATGTGACATCTTGCGCGCCGCGCAACAATTACACTATGTCTATGAGGGAGAGCCGGCCCAGGTTCTTGAGCAATGCGGGCAGGTGCGTCCCTTGACGGCCGTACAGTTTCTACGACAGCAAGTCATGGAACTCCCATCAGTTCCCTTTGAGCTGAAAGACGAACCGATCTCCATCCAGTTGGATATGGCGAAGTTGCGCGCAGGTCAGGGTGAGTTGAAGGGCGCGAAGGAAGGTATGATGCTCCTGGAGTTGGAGGATGTTGAGGCTGAACGCCAGCCTGGAGTCGTGTGGGATGTTTATGTGGGACTTCCGAAGGATGCCAATCGCGATGTGCAAGGCCCACATTTCGTCGGAACGGTTGCTCTCTTCGGGACCGGTATTCGCAATGAAGGCAAACATGCCTTCCGTCCGGCGCGTTTTGCATTTCCGCTGCACAACGCACTTGCCGCCGCAAAGGACGCAGAATCAGAACAGCTCTCCGTCACCTTCATTCCCCATACCATCGAGGTCGAAGGGCAATCGCCTCAAATTCACGCTCAAGCGCCTGTGAAGGTGGGAAAAGCGCGGATTATTCGTGAATCTCCGGGTGCACGGGAATAAGCGGCCGTGAGTTAAGTCGTCACCATGCTTTACAAGTGACAAGACATACCCACTCATTTGAAGCAAACATTCTAGACTCGACCCGACGAGTGCTTACAGTGTTGCGCCAGGTCGAAGTGTTCGCATATGTGAAGCCACCAAAGCATGTCCATGTCGGGGGCGACGTATGGGACGGCAATACGAAATCAGGATCATGACGATGGCTACGACGAAGCATCCAAGACCGATCAGACTGGACCACTCTGCGGTCATCTGGAATTTCCTTCGTCGCCCCATCGAACCGTGTAATGATCTTCATGAAAATAATGGGGCCCATTATGGTGCACGCCGCCCTGGCATTGCACGACGGTGAGTTGACGGTCTCGCTGTACATCATGGCCCGCGGGACAACGGTCTGGATCATTCGTCCGCATGGAACACCTCCGTGTGAGCGTACTGTGATACCCCTTCATGCGTAGGCTTCTATCTTACCGCATAATGCAAAAAAGAGAAGATGACGCTTTTGCTCAGGTGAAACTACGGTGAGCAACTTCGCGGATATGAGTCCGCAGGTTAGCGTACCCGACCAATACCAATACATGATGTCCAGACTTAGTAAGGGCTAATTAGAAGGAAGATTGAAGGAACCGCAGGCATTTTTATACGATCTTGAGGATGAGCATCTGTTCTCCTCATGACCCGCCTGACCGGTTCACAATAAGGTTCCGGCCTGCCACTTCATGCACACTCCCGGCTACCAAATGCTGAACCAAGTTGTAAAAAATGATCGGGACCATTACCCGTGGAAAAGAAGAGAGCGCGAGCGATGCCAGAACCAGCCCAGTACCATTGTTGTTCATGCCCAGCCCATACATGAGTGAGACACGTTCAGCTTGGTCTGTCTTGAATAGACAGCTCAGCCAGTAGGCCGTTGCAAACGCTGTCAGGCACAGACCCGTGGTGATGACCAAGGTGACAACTAAAAAATCCACATCTCGGTCTGCGATCGCTTGTGGGAGTGACACCGAGGCATTCGAGTAGTTTAACACCAGCAAGACCAGAGAATTGATCACTTTGAGATACGGCATCCCTGCGCTGAGGCGGCGCTCGGGGACTATCAATCGGACACTGAGCCCGAGCAGGGAAGGCAGAACAACCCACATCCCGAGAAAGGCTCCGGACCCATAGTCAGCGAGGTGGTGTAAGACTGTTTCATATTCTTCAGAGGCCATCTCTCCGAAAACATGCAAGGCCATGGGCGTGATGATCGGACTAAGCAAAGTGGAGAACAGGACTAAGCCTAAACTCAGTGCCAAGTTTCCGTTGGAATTCTGCGCCCAGGCGGTTGACGCCCCGGCAATCGGCATGGCTGCGACCAAGGCGAGGCCCACAAGAATGTGCTGCGCCTCGTCGGGATTATGCCAAAACTGAAGTAGCAGGCTGACACAGAAGATATAGACGATGGGGATCACGAGATTGCCCGTCAGACCGGCGACCAATATCCAGGCCTTTTTCACCAGAGCTTTTAAGTGCGATGTCTTCACGCCCAATCCGGCATTGAACATCAACGTGGCTAGGAGGACCAGGAGGAGGGACACATGAGCCTTCGTCTGAAAGACTACGATGTCGCCGAAGGAGACACTTCTTATCCACAGCCCGGCCGTTGGAAATACGACTGCGATCGCATAGGCGCTGATAAGGAACCACAGTAAGTGATGGTGGATAAACTGCGACAGACTGAGAAAGGTGAATTTGCGGTGATCCATTACTTTGGACGGCTGCCTAGAATATGCCAACGCCCTCTCAAAATGGAATCCTGCTTGTTGTCGACCGAAGGTTTCCGGCAGCTATTCATAAAGTTCACATGTACACAAGTCATGTCACATTCTGCGTCCGTGCTTCCCCGATCCTCCGTGAACGCAACAATTCCCGAGCCGAAAGGCAGGCGATCGATGTTTGCCTCGATGTGTGAGGCTGGCTGGCCGTCTCAGTTAGGCAGCTCGCTCATCCGTCGTTCGAGAAAGCGCCGCTCCGGCTCCTGCTGAGTGAGACTGAGGGCCCGTTCGTAGGAGGCTCGCGCTTCCGCTGTTCGCCCGGATCGGCGGCAGAGATCGGCCCGCGCGGCGTGCGCGAGATGATAGTTCGCCAGATCCCCTCGCGCTAGGATGGCGTCAATGAGCACAAGACCTGCCGAAGCGCCGTCGCGCATGGCCACGGCCGCTGCGCGGTTCAGCTCGATGATCGGCGAGGGTTCGGCCTGAAACAACACGTCATAGAGGATGACGATCTGGCTCCAGTCCGTAGCATCGGCGTGAGGCGCCTGCGCGTGCACTGCCGCGATCGCCGCTTGGAGCGTGTACGGTCCGATGCGTCTCGTAGATAACGCCCTTTCAACCAACTTCAATCCCTCCGCAATCTGATCCCGATTCCACAGCGTGCGATCCTGATGCTCTAGAAGAATCAGATCGCCGGTCGTTGACGTGCGCGCCGCGCGCCGCGAGTCTTGCAGCAACATCAGCGCCAAGAGTCCCATGACTTCAGGCTCGGGGAGCAACTGAATCAGCAAGCGCCCGAGACGAATGGCCTCGCCCGACAGATCGTGCCGCGTGAGCGATCCCCCGGATGACGAGGAGTAGCCTTCATTGAATACGAGGTAGACGACCTGGAGCACCGTATCGAGACGGTCCGGCAATTCGGTTTCCGACGGCACTATATAGGGAATGCGCGCGTCGCGGATTTTGGACTTGGCGCGGACGATCCGCTGAGCGACGGTGGGTGACTTGGTCAGAAATGCGCGCGCGATCTCTTCAGTCGTGAGACCGCAGACTTCGCGCAAGGTCATCGCCACTTGGGCCTCCGGCGCTAACGAGGGATGGCAGCAGGTGAAGATCAATCGTAGTCGGTCGTCCTCGACGGTCTCATTGTCCCATTTCTCGGTATCACTGTCGGTGATGGTGGTCGAGTCGAGTTGTCTCGTAAGTTCGGGGAGCGATGCGTCAAAGCGGGCGCGACGCCGCATGGCGTCGATGGCCTTGAAGCGTCCGGTTGAGACGAGCCATGCACGTGGATTGCCCGGCACCCCATCCCGCGACCATCGCTCGACCGCCACGGCAAACGCATCGTGCACCGCCTCTTCAGCGGCATCGAAATCCCCAAGCAGGCGGATCAGCGTGGCAAGTACCATGCGCGACTCGGAACGGTACACGTCGTCTACCAACCTACGGACTTGTTGAAGGTCGTTATTGCTCATCAAGGGACAGCTTCTAGAGTGTTGATCAAAGCTGTGGTTGAACCTGTCACGATTGTTTGGCCTTGCCCGCGCGTAAAACGTCCGCTGTCATGTTCTGGAAGCTGAGCAGAGTTCGAAACATGCGAAGGTTCCGCTACCAAGGAAGCTTAACCAATGCGCGCATTCAGAAGAAAGAAATAAAATGCTGATCGCCGGGAGGCTGCCACCCTATAACCGTGAGAGTGCCCTTATCTTAATTGACAAGAATGGACCCATAGACTGGGTGAGCAATGGAGAAAAAGGTGGAGAGGGAGCGCTACTTATGTAACAGGAAAAATTCCGGGAGGCATGAGGAAGCGATTGCTTAGAGCCCCTTCACTTTGCGCTGACGAGCCCGCCGACTTGCAGATATCAAAACATTCTCATGAGACGAGATAAGCCCAGATCCGCCAGGCTAATTGGTGAATAAGATCTCGACGCGCAAATCCTAGCAACTTGCCGGGCTGAGAGTCGCGAGTACCGAATCTAAATCAGGGTGCTCTTGTGAACGCAAGACTTCGACGGCAGGACGGCAAAACCGATTTGGACAGATGTCTTGTCCAAGTACCACCACCGGGTGAACATGGACCGCCTTCGCAATCAGTGAAGGGGGAAGGAGCTGCCGGTTGTATTGGCAAATAAAGGAGACTTTCGTGCCCGGTGACGAGATGGTGTTAATAAAGTCTTCCCATCGGACCAGATCATCGTCGCTAATCCCGCTATTGATCGTCCAACTCATTTCGACCGCAAGTCGGATTCCGTTATAGCCATCCGCCATAGCTTGGTGCAATGTGCGGCGAACAAAGGCCAACATCGTATCCAGATCGAACAGACCCGGTTGCCGATAGTCATGGCGGGTCCAAAATAGGAGACGACGGGAATTCATATCGCTGTCTACGTCGATTCCCCAGAATCTCATGGCTTGGAGAAGCGTCTCCTTCTCATTCTCATCCGCCACATAAATGCACCGCTCACCATTGAGAAGTCCTGCTTTGATATACGGAACCGCCTGCGTCAACATTTCGGCCTTCTCCGCATAGACTGAACAGAGATGTTCACCTTGCTTGAGCCGAGCAATTCGTTGCGCGAAGCTATGGGGGCTATCGACGGCAGGTTCGCTCATGGGTCATCCTCCTGTTGGGAGGTCATATCGTATCATACAATTTCCAAACTTTGAATGTGGATTGTTCACACAATCTCCGGGAGGAAGGTTAAAAGTTTTCCGGAGATCTCGTTGAAAAGAGGCGGTATTCCAGTAATCGTCTTGACCTGATCACGTACCAAATTACGAGAAACTTGGTGAGTTTCAACCGAGACTAGGATTCTTTCTTCTATCCGCCGACTTCATAGCTGTTCGCGGATGCGGTGTGGCCAAACACATGGTTAGCGTGGAGATGATGGGGACGGAAGATTGCCCGCCGTCCTACCGTCATGCGGATGATAATGCGTCAACGCTTCCGGCATCCATTCTTCCATCTGTTTAATTCGAGTTCCATGACTCGGGTGAGTCGATAAGAACTCCGGGGGCTGCCCTTTGCTCATCTGCTCCATACGCTCCCAGACGTGAACGGCCTCGTGCGGATCATAGCCCGCATCGGCGGCGAGGAGGAGACCGACATAATCGGCTTCCGATTCATGTTTGCGACTATACGGGAGAATAAAACCATAGTTGGCCAGGGCGCCACCGGCCATTTGCGCGATCTGCGGACTGATGCCTTGCGACGCGGCCCCGAGGCTCGCTGCTACAACGGCTCCTTGGGCGACAACTCCCTGGCTCATCCGTTCGGCGCCATGACGCGCTAAGGCATGCGTGACTTCATGTCCCAAAATGGCGGCCAGGCCAGCGTCGTTTTGCGCGATGGGGAAGATGCCGGTATAGACGGCGATTTTTCCTCCAGGCAACGCAAAGGCATTTTGCGTTTTATCGTCTTTGATGACCGACACTTCCCATTCAAATTTCTTGGCCACCTCTGCATATTTTGACGCCTTGGCAGCTTCGATAATACGACTCGCGACGCGCTGAACCACCTCGACTTCCTGAGGGTCATGCGAGATGTGCACTTTGGGGTCTTGCAAAACCTGACTGTATGCTTGTACCCCCATGGCCCGCTCTTTCGAGGCCGGGATTAATTCCAACTGATGTCGATGCGTATACGGATTGGTTGCACACCCCGTCACTAGGAGGGCGACAAAAGCCATCAATAATGACCGTCCTACATTCATTGGAATCCTCCTAGCTGGCATACAAGCATAAAACAGCATTACAACAGTATAGGGTGTACGCGTATGGACAAATTATAGGAAACCCAGGCAATTCGATCGACGGTTTAATGGTAGGAAGACGTAAACGAAAAGGGAGGTCGTGTATCTTGTTGGCTGGAGACACGCACGGGAAGAGTTCGTGAGGATCTGAGGATAGACGTGTGTTGCTGACCAGGAACATCCGGATGAGAAATCTCGACGCATTCCCAGCGGATCATACTACCGTACTGCCTCACCTGGAGCGCACAAGGCAGACTCAGCGCTGCGGGCCTGCAGACTGAAGAGTGGGGACAGATCGGCGATTTGATCGCTCACGGCGATTCCGTTCTTTCCCTGGTGTTTGACGCGATACATCGCCGCATCCGCATCACGAATCAAATCCTCCGCTCGGGTATGGAGATTTGAACTAAACGCGACGCCGATACTGACCCCGACTTTCACCACCCGGCCCGATGTCAGGATGATAGGCGCTTTTACTTTTTCAAGGATGCGCTCGACCACTCGCATGCCTTGTTTCTTTGAATGGACTTTCCGTAGCAGCACACAGAATTCGTCGCCTCCCAAGCGGGCGGCCATGTCCTCCGAACGCAACGATCGTCCGAGACGATTGCCGATCGCGCACAGCACCTCATCGCCGGCTCGATGGCCGAGCTGATCATTCACCGCTTTGAATCCATCGAGATCGATAAACAGCACCGCAAACAGTTCATCGCCGTAGTGTGAACGCTCCTGCATACATTTCCCCACACGGTCGATGAAGATGGCTCGCTGCGGTAGTCGGGTCAAGGGATCGACCGGCTTCTGTTGCTCAATTTTGGAGAATTCCGTCGCCCATCGTTCCGCCTGAAACACATGGCAGGTCACCAGCACGGCCATGCCGAACAGTACGGGCAGGAGTAACAAATATTCCTGGGAGAGTAGTTGATGCTCATATAGGGCCGTAAGATAGCCTGCGCTTAAGCACATCACCGAGATGACCAGATGTCGGATGTCCTGGCCTAACATCGCCATCATCAAAATGACAAAATACGGATACGGTAAAAACAGCTGCTGCGGTCCCAATGAAGCAAATGCACCTGTCACGGTCGCGGTGTTGACGAGTACCAATGCGGTCACGATGTTTTGATTCCGTACCTTGATGGCCAACCCTACCGCCACCAGAAAGCCCCCCAATAAAGTGAGATCATTGATCGTATGACGTCCGTGAGACACGTACGGCAGCATGGTTAGAACTAGGAGAGCCTGCAAGATCAGGGGAACTGAGCGGGTTAATGCTGAGTGGGATTCCGCGACCACCGTTTGTTTAAGGCACCTCTTCATGACATTTCTCCTCTACCTTCGCGCATTCTCATGTTTGCCGTAAGTGGTGCGGATATCGTCGTGTGATAGCTGCCACTTCGCCCGTTCGAGCCTGTCTCATATTCAGGAGTCATGCCGAGTAATCGGATGGCTCCCTCGCTATCAAATCATACTGTTAGGCAGTCCATAGCTTTCGTTCACGCGTAACAGGACATGCCGTGGTTGTGTCATGAGACGGTATAAAACGGACGTATCGTCCTAGAAGGTCAGATTACAAAGGGAAGGAACGAGCTCGGAGCCCAAGTCATCAGCGCAGGCGATGGAACCGACAAATTAGAAGGATCGGAAGCGTTCTATAGATCGCGCGGGGAACGATGAAGAATGAAGGCAGAAAGCGATTCGAAGGACTGTTGATGGGAGATACTTTATCAGACGAAGCGATGTCACCATGACCAACGATTCGCGGGGATGTTATCCGAATTAACTTTCCATTATTTCCGATCAGCGTCTGCTCTATGCCGTTGCCTCGCATCCTATTCATCTATGCAATGGGCAATCCACTGAATCAGTCATTTAGTTTTGGCGAAGTTTCTTTTCCGCCTTTTTGAGGCCTTCCTCAGTTTTGGTCACGGCCTTCTTAAGTTTGCTCTCAATTTTTTCAGGCACATGCTTCTCTTCTATCTTCTTAGCGGCTTTCTTCACGCCCTCTACTATTTTAGTTCCAATGCTTTTGGCGCTGGAGGTTATACGCTGTCCCACACCGGGATCGGCTCCCTCCTCGGCCTTCACCAGTTCCTGATTTATAGTCAAGATCGCTATAAAAAGCGCAGTGTTGATTCGGGTATGCATCGAATTATTTCCCGCACTTCACAGATAAAGATAGCACGATCATATAGGCGTGCTACGCTCAAAGGGCATTGATTTAGACAGGGGAACAAAGTCGTAAACTGAGAACCTTGGAAGTGCATGAAATTAGAGAAGGTGAGTTTCAGGAAAAGGCTATTTGAAATCGTAAACTCAAACGGCAAGAAAGGAGGAGAACAGATCGATTTGGGAATAAAGTCGTAAACTGCTTCTAGTGCCTTGGTACTCTCGACCCTGATTGCCGTTCTTCTGGGATGCCCACCTGTCTAGTTTTCAAGATAATGGCTGGTCTGGTCTTCGAATCGTCGGTACCTAGATATTATTTAGCGCGTGCTCTTGATGTGGGGCCGACGGATGATGGCATGGTGGTCAGCAAGAAAAATGCGATGCTTGGAATTGACGTGAACCGGAGCGAGAGCCAGGGGCCTTATCGCCAGCGTGATGGGCGATCCGGCCTCACGTCAGTCTGGCAACAAGACCGGGGGCCTGCCCGTAGTGCGGGATGGCATTAGCAACTCTGGGGCTATGATCCCGCCTCTTTGCGGGAATACGTTGCGAGCCTACGTCCTGTCTGGGGAACCGCTTTAATTGCGTTCGATTGTATTAGAAGCGCACGATCAAGAGAGGATTCCTTTTGGGCTTGTCACCTTGGCATCTGCGCGTCATCATGTCGAATGATGCCACGCCAGACTTTCTCCGTCGTCTTCCTCATCATCTTTGTCGTGCTCCTGGTCGAGCTGGGTCTCGTCGTGAGCCCGTTTCTTCCCACGATTCTCTGGGCAGTCATCCTGGCGCAACTTGCCCATCCCCTCTACGCTAGGGTACTCGAACGGCTACATGGACGGGAAACGCCGGCCGCACTCGTGCTGACCTTTGGCGTTATGCTGCTCGCCGTGGCGCCAACAGTCGCGGTAGTAATCATGGGTGTCCAGGAGAGTGTGGAAGCCTATCAACACCTCACGGCCTGGATAGAAGCCGGTGGGCTCACGCAGGCGGGGGAATCCTTATCCAAGGTGCCTGGCATTGGACGGTTCATGCAGCCCTTAATCGGTCGACTGATTGTCTCGAACGGCACCGTGGAGTTGTCCCTTCTTGAGGGCAGCAAATGGCTCAGCACATACTTGATGACGCAGTCCGGCGATCTGGCGAAGAACGCGATCCTTCTCGCCACTAATTGTGTCGTCTTGCTCTTTACCCTCTTTTTCCTCTTTCGTGATGGGCGCCGGCTGTATGCGCTGCTGTACGACGCGTTGCCGTTGGAAACCACGCATAAAGCCCGCATTTTCGAGCACCTTCGCCGCACAACTACCGCGGTGGTCCGTGGCACCCTGCTCACTGCCCTGGCGCAAGGGATTCTGGTGGGCCTCACCTTCGCCCTTCTGGGCTTACCCTTTCCTGCCTTTTTGGGCGCCGTGAGTGTGCTCCTGGCCATGCTGCCGGTCGGTGGCACAGCCCTGGTGTGGGGACCGATGGCGATCTGGTTGCTGGCGACGGGCGCTCTGCTCAAGGGAGCCATTCTCATCGGGCTCGGCGCGTCGCTCATTGGTCTTCTGGACAATGTGCTGTACTACTGGATGACCGGCTCGCAGGCACGATTGCCGGTGCTATTCCTCTTTTTCGTCTCCGTCGGTGGGCTGGCGTCTTTCGGCTTCGTCGGTCTGTTCTTAGGGCCGATGCTGTTGGCTAGCGCCATTGCCACTTTTGAAATTTATCGGGAAGAGTTTCGTGAAGAGGAGGGCACAGTGCTCGTGAAGGCCAACAGCCAACAAGGTCCCGACAAAGTAGACATCCATGTCGAGAGGTGAAGATCGGCGAAAAGCTTCGCTGTCGATGATGCAGTAGCCAAAAGGCTGTGCAAGAGTGTGTCAATGTGGACGCGGATCATCAGCACAATGGCTAAGCACTCGTGGATGCACAAGGTCGCTATCCCCACAGGAGAAGGTTGTACACGGAGGCATAATGCCGGGCCATTGGTTCAGCGCACTGCTCAAGGAAACGCTTCACAAATGGTGGGCTGATAATGCCTTGCGCCTCAGTGCGGCGCTCTCCTATTACACGCTCTTTTCCATTGCTCCACTGCTTACTATTGCCGTGGGGGTTGCGGGATTCGTCGTCGATACGACGTTGGTGGAGCAAGAAATGAGGGGTCAACTCGCAGGACTTCTGGGTGTGGAGAGTGCCGCCGCTATTGAGGGGATGGTGCATAGTACCCGAGAGCCCACGACCGGTCTGATCGCTACGATCCTGAGCATTGTAACCCTCATCGTCGTGTCGACGTGCATGTTTACGGAACTACAGGATGCATTGAATCTTATTTGGGGCATTCCTCCAGGGCACGGCACTAGCCTCTGGGTGGCAATGAAAAGCCGCTTTCTGTCCTTCCTCTTGGTCTTCGGGAGCGGGTTTCTCCTCCTCGTGTCCCTCCTCGTCAGCGCCGTGCTCGCAGGGCTGGGCAAATATCTCGGTCAACTACTTCCGGTACCGGAGATGGCCGTGGAGTTCCTGGATGTTGGAGTGTCTTTCGTGGTGATTGTGATTTTGTTTGCCGCGATGTTTAAGGTGTTACCCGACGCCTATGTCGCATGGCGCGACGTGTGGTTAGGCGCTGTCACGACCGCCGGACTCTTTAGCGTCGGCAAATGGGGGATTGGATTTTATTTGGCGACGAGTCCGATCGCGACCATGTATGGAGCGGCGTCTTCCCTCATGATCATTCTCCTCTGGGTGTACTACTCGGCGCTCATTTTCTTCCTGGGAGCGGAATTTACCGTTGTGTATGCAGCCACCTATGGCTCACAGGTGAACAGTACGGAGCCATCGAGCCTTAGCCCGTCAACGGGTCAATGACCGACGCCAAGCCCATTGATGCCAGAAACCGTTCAAGGCAAGCCGTCTCGTTCCAACACTCTACACTTCCTGGACCTCCTACGCTTCTATAGCCAGTGCGGTGGAGCGCACTGACAACGGAATGTCGCTTCATCGAATGGAAGGCTCCCTGTCTCGGTTTAACTTCCTATGTCCGCAGCCCCCCCTGCACGGACAGGACCGAGGTCAACCCCTGGACGAGAGTATGCAGGTGAATGGGCTTGTGCAGAGGGGCGGTTAATCCGAGCCGCCGCACCTATTGCTTCCCAGCGTTCCCCGTCTGCAGTCCCCGTGAGGATGATCGGCATGCCCGATTGCGCGCGCGACTTTCTCCATGAACTTGACGCCCATCCCTCCGGGCATGACGACGTCGACGATCAGGACATCGTACTGATGCGCGCGCGCCAGGATCAGCGCTTCCGCGGCATAGTCCGTCACATCCACGCATAGCGTGCGCCCAAACACAAATCGAAGGCGGTGCGCGAGTGCGCGCAGGCACATCTGATCATTATCGACCTAGCGGTACACGGACAATCTCTTGCCACCCCTGCGATGACCATTTTCTTGGACAGAACACTAGCAAGGCAAGGCATAGGCCGTCGGGAGGCCCCGTCACAATTTTGCCGAATTAGTCGCATTTTGTTTTCATGAAAAGACTGCCTAAGGCCGTAAACTCAAAGGGTAAGAAAAGGGGGCGAGCAGATGGGTATGAGAATAAAGTCGTAAACTGCGACATTCACTCTACCGGGTTACTTGGCGCGGGTCATACACAGATTGCACCCGTGTTCAAACAATCCACGAAGTTGTCGTATGTTGCGAACTAAAAAAACGCCCTCCTCCACAGGGAGGAGGGCTTAAGGGAAGCCGTACACCGTCTGGGTTAACGCTTGCGTCGGAGCAAGCCCAATGCCGCGATACCTGAACCGAGTAACAAAAGTGACGTCGGCTCTGGCACGGCCGCAAAGCTAAGATTGCCCGAGCCGTCGACGCGACCTGAATTGAAATTGCCCATGCTAAAACCGGTCAATGACGTGTTCACGCCATTAAACGTCCCGACGTTGAGCCCCAATGCGATGGGACCACTCAAAAACCCACCGACCGGAGCGATGGAGAGTAGGACTTTGAAATCCCCGTTCGCCAATCCGGGAAATGCATGGGATTCTCCGCTGATCAGCGAGCTGGATTGGCCAACCAAAATATCATCGGCTGTATTCCCGACCAAGACAGTCCCACCGATTGTCCCCGCGGGTGAGGCGGTGATCGTTGTATTCTTGTTGGGGTCGACAAACAACCGAAGGCTAAAGTTTGAAAACGTGGCCGTCTGTCCGCCGGGAGTTCCAATCGTGGGAGCCACGGTCCCAGAACCTGTAAAGACACCGTAGAGCTGGTAATTGGTATTAATCCCTGAGTTGGGAACCACGTCCGACAGGGTGGGGAAGCGATAGGAACTAAAGAATCCTGCACCCTGTTCATTGAATGTACCTGCCCCGTTCGTGGCCGTCTGATTCACCAATGAGACATAGCTAAAATCCACATAGTTCACATTTGGGACGGTCGGTCCAGCCACCCCGATGGCCCCCGGGTTCACCGAAAACGTCGTTGGATCGGCTAAAGCTGTCCCACTCATGAGAGACATGAGCATGCCGACGGCCAATGCACTGCGACGAATACTTGCGATCATTTCAAACCCCCTTCATCTACATCAAGAAGTAAACCATCCCTGAATATTCCTAGCAGAGATTATGCCTATCAAGCATAGCGGCTAGAATAGGAAGCTTCGGCAATGCGCAGGACATGAAGAGTCAAGAGACATGGCAAACAAAGATATGAATGCCACATGACATAGATGAGTTAAGGCCGCCACTCTCCTACGGTTTGTCGGATGATGCGTTATACTGCCTAAATGGCAATACTGACAAGTGCTTAGTCACAAGGAATCACACGTTATAAGTACCTAAGGTCGGCGTGAGTTGTATCCGCTCCCTGCAGGATCTGCTTGCCACTGCACTGAGACATCTTGTTCGCTGCTCGTGAGAGCGTACTTACCTTGTTTCGATGCGCGGACTTGGGTTGGGTCGTAGATTTTTAAGGTCATTAACAGACCGTTACAAAGTTTTACACAAACGAAAAGACCGATCTTAGGAACCTTGCTAGGGTGTGCTCAAGTCATTTTCATGGACGGTTCAGGTCGAGCTCTGCAAGCAATACACACCGTCCCGCCGTCCTAGCATTCCTCCACGAGAGAGTAGAGACTTGCAGGATGCCAGTCTTGGAAGACTCGTAAGGACGAATTGCCCCCTTTTCTTTTTTCCAAATAAATCTCAATTCTATGACGTCTGCTTCGTTGACCTCTATTTATACCGTGTGATTTTTAGCGGACCTGGAAGAGGTAGTGCCGTGCGCATTGCCGTCACATGTGTTTCAGCGCACCTGCGCCTTCAGCACCGCTGCGTGTGGTGCAGACTTCCCAGGCAGCTTTTATTTCATCACCTGAGCTCTACAGTGCCAGCCGTAGCCTTTGACGGTATCCACGACAGCGGCCAGTTGTTCGGCGCTGGCTTTGCCCGACTCGATACCCACGACGGCATGCCCTGTTGGTGAATCAGGACCTGTTGGATTCCCTCTGTTGTTTGAGCAACATTAAGAATACAATCCACAGTCATCGGTCGTGAGAGAGCTCCGCGTACTCCAATTGAGTATAGAGGGCTGCAGCTGGCTGCCAGGGCCGATGCGGTAAGGATTGCTAGAGCCTTGCAGAATTTGTCGAACGAATATGGCATGAGTATTTTCTTGACCGTGTCTAAATGCTTCCCTTAGGATCGCGGCAGGAAAGCATCGACTTATGCTCCCTAATAACTCACCTCTAGAAGGAAGCCTTGTTGTTGCCGCCTTGATCACGCTAGGGATCGTGTTTGCCGGGCACTGGATCGTCAGCTATGTGCAGAATGGTAATCCATGGGCTATCACGCCCTGGTATGGCGGCGTCGCAGCGCTCATCATCGTCATCGGTCTCTTCACGACCCTGCGCCGCGGCGGCAGCTAGGATGAAGAGTGAATTCATCCCCCCGACGTATCCCCTTTTCGTACAGAGTTGACTGTCCAACCCGCGGTTTAGGAAACCGTCTCCGGGCGCCTATTCGCTAGGAGCGAGTCCATATTCATTTGTTTTTGGAACAGGCGGAAGGATACGCCTAACACCACGAAAGATCGGGATATGACCCTCACGTCTGCAAGGTTTTTGATCCTCAATTCAGAATGTCATGCGCACGGAATCCGTTACGGTTCCGCTCAGCGGCATCACTGAGCGAGTATTGTCGGTCCTGCCAGACCTCCTCTCCAGTTTCCTACTTTATTAATGAGTTTCCGACTTTATTGTTTCTCCACAAAAGTGTAGACAGGGAACAAAGTCGCAAACAGCTGGCTCTTTAAGTGCATGAAATTGCTAACAGTGGTTTAAGCGAACAGACTGTTTAAAGTCGAAAACTCAAAGGACAAGAAAAGGAGGCGAACAGAGGGGGAATGAGAATAAAGTCGTAAACTGAGAGATTCATTCTACCGGTTACTTGCGGGGGCAGCCATGATTGCATTCCATGTCCTTATCTAAGAAGATCCTAATGCTTCAACTTCACGTTGCGCTTCAACCTGCGTGCAGCATCCCAAAGGTCCAGAAACACACCAACCGTTTCAAAGGCTGCCGGAGAGGCCTGGGGAGCGGCGGCTTGGTATCTCAGCCGTCGCTATCCTCAGCGATGTCGAAATGGACGACGGTTGCCGGAAAAAGGGGGAAACCAAGCCCTCCGTTTTCCTTTACCGCAGGATAAAGATGCTGTCGCCCTGGGCAAAGCTATGGCGGAGACTCTTTCACGCTTTACGGATATAAAACGTCGCCACTCATAGCACTCCAACTCCAACGCACCTCTTCAATCGTGCGCTCTTCTGGTGAGCCGACGCATCACTGAAAAGCTACGTCATCTCTTACGTCCGTACATCATTTATTTCTTCTGGGGTGACGAGCAGCGACGGCATCGCGGCGGCCGATGTGTTCAACGCCGACCGTTCGGCGTCTAACCGATGGCGTACTGCGGCACACGCCGCCGTCAGACTATGGAATAGGTCCAGCCCGAATGGTCGGAACGCGACATCGGTCTGTCTTCAACAAGGGCGCGCAATGGGAGTCAAAGACTGAGACAGCTGCGAGGCTCTTCAACGTCGCGCCGTCGTTGCTCCATGCGAATGATTCCTTTTGGTCGCCTTGATGGAACCGAATCGTGGCTGCGCTCTTAATTGGGGCGGTGCCGCCGAGCACGTTCCCGAGCACTGGTTCGGCGCACGTTGCTGCGACGGAGGCAAGAAATAGGACTACGTCGCGGAGCAAGGAAATTGAGTGCCTCCTCCACGTCGATGCGACAACCCATGACTGTAAGTGGTTAATACAACAGGATTTAATTATAAGTCACATGGAGTCGTTGAATATTCAAGACAGGCGAAATATTGATCCAGCTGTCACTTCTGACAGGTTCTTCGTTTCACGAGTCATGTAAAAGTGCAATCGACGGAGAGGAACTGTGTATTTAGGAGGCTGCCTAATTCAGCATGAACCCGTCGAATGATCAACTTGGTCGGCTCACGACAGATTGTAGTCAGCACGGCATACAGATGCTGGAGGAGACACCGATATGACACACCACGAACTGGAGCAGACGGCAAGGGAGTTGGTTGCCGACGACAAGGGCATTCTGGCTGCAGACGAGACCGTTCCTACGCTCACCAAGCGCTTCGCCGCGCTCAAGATTGAATCGACGGAAGACAGCCGTCGCGCTTACCGTGAACTGTTCTTTACTACGCCGGATATCTCCACATTCATCAGCGGCGTGATTCTCCAAGACGAAACCATCCGACAGAAGAACGCCGCGGGCATACCGTTAGCCGAGGTGTTATCCAAGCAAGGAATCATTCCGGGTATCAAAGTGGATACCGGTGCAAAAGTGCTTGCCGGTTCACCGGAGGAAAAAGTGACCGAAGGCCTCGATGGACTCAGAGACCGCCTGAAGGAATACGCGGCCATGGGTGCGCGATTCGCCAAGTGGCGGGTGGTGATTCGTATCACCGACGCATTGCCCAGCCCCATGTGTGTCAGCGTCAATGCCCACGCACTGGCCAGGTACGCTGCTCTCTGCCAGGAGCAGCGCATCGTGCCTATTGTGGAGCCGGAGGTGCTGATGGATGGAGTTCATAGCATTGAACGTTGCGAGGAAGTCACGAGTTCGGTGCTCCATGCGGTCTTCCACGCGCTCTTTGAGCAGTGTGTCGGACTGGAAGGGATGCTCCTGAAGCCTAGCATGGTCATCGCCGGAAAGGACTGTCCCAAGAAGGCCTCGGTGCAGGAGGTTGCAACGGCCACGTTGCGCTGCTTGCGTCGTCATGTGCCGGTGGCGGTTCCCGGCATTGTATTTCTGTCGGGCGGGCAAAGCGACGTCCTGGCGACGTCTCATCTGAATGCGATCAACAAGCTCGATTTGCCAAAACCGTGGAGGATCAGTTTTTCCTACGGGCGAGCGCTTCAGGATCCAGCGATTGAAGCCTGGCATGGCAAACAAGAGAATCTAAAAGCAGGCCAGCAGGCCTTCTATCTCCGGGCGAAATGCAACAGTGCTGCCGCTTTAGGCACATACACCAGTGACTTGGAAGGCAAGAAGTCGGGTGCGAAGGCGGCCGCGGATCGGTCGGACTGGCACGATGACTGACGACACCATGGCGCATGTCGTAAGACTTCAACGTTGACATGCAGGTCTTGGTCATCAACAGCGGAAGCTCGTCGATCAAATTTCGCCTCGTGGGCGTGGTTGAGCCCACGGGCGCACTGACAAGCCGATCGGCCTTGTTCCGAGGAGTTGTCAAAAGGAACCGGGGGCGATCGCACACATGGAGTGGTGCGGCCTAATGCTCAGCCCCGATTGCAATCGAGCGGCAGTGGGGCTTTCGCCGGGGCAAGCAGCAAAAATTAGCACGGATGAATCGCGCCTGGTTGCCTATGTGGTTGCGGCGGATGAGGAAACCTGGATCGCCAAGGAAACGGTCCGCTGTCTGCGAACCGTCTATTCATAAACTCACAGTGCTGGGCTTCGGTTGAGCACGGGCCCTAATAGGGAGGGAGAGATCATGGGAAATGCATTGTCGGGGAAGGAACTGAAATTGACGGACGCCTATTGGCGTGCGGCGAATTATCTTTCTGTGGGACAGATTTATTTGTATGACAATCCCCTGTTGAAAAAGCCGTTGAAGAAAGAGCACATCAAACCCCGCCTGCTTGGTCATTGGGGGACCACCCCGGGACTGAATTTCATCTATGCCCACTTGAATCGAGTCATCAAGCAACGGGACCTCAACATGATCTACATTATCGGTCCCGGCCACGGCGGCCCCGGCATCGTTGCCAATGCCTACATGGAAGGAACCTACTCAGAGGTCTATCCCAACATCTCCCAGGACGAAGAGGGCATGCAGCGGCTGTTCAAACAGTTCTCGTTTCCCGGCGGCATTCCCAGTCACGTGGCGCCCGAAACCCCCGGCTCGGTGCACGAAGGTGGCGAATTGGGCTACGCCGTGTCGCACGCGTATGGGGCTGCGTACGACAATCCGGACCTGATTGTTGCCTGTGTCGTCGGCGACGGTGAGGCTGAAACCGGCCCGCTCGCGACCTCCTGGCATTCCAATAAATTTCTCAATCCCCTCTCCGACGGTGTCGTACTCCCAATCCTGCACCTGAATGGGTACAAGATCGCCAATCCTTGCGTGCTGGCCCGCATCAGTCATCAAGAATTGGATCAGCTTTTCCGCGGCTACGGCTACACGCCCCACTTTGTTGAAGGCAGTGATCCGGAAAAGATGCATCAAACGATGGCGGCCACACTCGACAACATCTTCGAGGATATTCACCGCATCAAGGCTGAGGCCCGACGTACCGGCGGCAAGAAGCGACCGCTCTGGCCGATGATCATCCTCCGTTCACCCAAGGGGTGGACCTGCCCGAAGGAGATTGATGGGAAGCGGTGCGAGGATTACTGGCGTTCACACCAGGTGCCCATGGGCGAAATGCACGAAAAGCCCGAGCACGTGAAGATTCTTGAGAAATGGATGAAGAGTTACAAGCCGGACGAGTTGTTCGACAAAACCGGCCGATTGCAACCCGAACTCGCGGAATTGCCGCCGAAGGGCACCCGTCGCATGAGCGCCAATCCGCACGCCAATGGCGGGTTGTTGCTCAGGGATCTGCGACTTCCGGACTTTCGTGACTATGCGGTCAAAGTGACGAAGCCCGGCGCCATCTCGGCAGAATCCACCCGCCTGATGGGAAAGTTCTTAGCCGACACGATGAAGCAGAACATGGAGAGTCGAAATTTCCGTCTGTTCAGTCCGGACGAGAACAATTCGAACCGCTGGCAAGACGCGATGGAAGTTACCAATCGCGCCTGGATGGCGGAGCGTTATCCGTACGACGATCACCTGGCGCCCGACGGCAGGGTGATGGAAATGCTCAGCGAGCACCAATGCCAGGGCTGGCTGGAAGGGTATCTCTTGACCGGCCGGCACGGGTTCTTCTCCTGTTATGAGGCGTTCATTCACATCATCGATTCGATGTTCAACCAGCATGCCAAGTGGCTGAAAGTGTGCCACGAGATACCTTGGCGGCGGCCGATCGCCTCGCTCAATTATCTCTTGTCGTCCCACGTCTGGCGGCAGGATCACAACGGGTTCAGTCACCAGGACCCTGGGTTCATCGATCACGTCGTGAACAAGAAAGCGGAGGTCGTCCGCGTGTATCTTCCGCCGGACGGGAACACGCTCCTGTCGGTGACCGATCACTGCCTGCGCAGTCGGAATTATGTGAACGTCATCGTCGCGGGCAAGCAACCGGCCCCACAATGGTTGACGATGGATCAGGCGATCAAACATTGCACGGCCGGCCTCGGAATCTGGGAATGGGCCAGCAACGACAAGGGAGGAGAGCCGGATGTCGTGATGGCTTGCTGCGGTGATGTGCCCACGCTGGAGACGTTGGCTGCGGTGGATCTTTTTCGGCAGTACCTCCCGGCGTTGAAAATCCGGGTCGTCAATGTCGTCAACCTAATGAAACTGCAGCCGCAGAGCGAGCATCCGCATGGCCTGTCGGACCAGGACTTCGATACACTCTTCACCAAGGACAAGCCGATTGTGTTCGCCTTCCACGGCTACCCTTGGTTGATTCATCGACTCGCGTACCGGCGGACAAACCACAAGAATCTGCACGTGCGCGGCTACAAGGAAGAAGGTACGACGAGCACGCCGTTCGACATGGTGGTGATGAATGATCTCGATCGATTTCATCTCTTCGGCGACGTCATTGATCGCCTGCCGCAACTTGGCTCCCGCGCCGCCTATGCCAAACAAGCGGTAGGGGAAAAGCTGCTTGAGCACAAGCAATATATCGCCAAGTACGGAGAGGACATGCCTGAGATCACCGACTGGCAATGGGGTCAAAGAAAAGTGGAGACGAGACGGAGGACCTCGACCGAAGGCGACAACGTGTAAGTATAAGCAGCGACTGAGAAACATGATGAGAGCGGGACAAGGAAGCCGCGTCGGCGAAGAAACCCGCTTCCTTGAACCGCATCGCGGAGGTGGTATGGAGCAGAAGCGCTCGAAAGACATTCTTCAACAATATGGAGTCGGTCCCATCCAGTTTACAGGCACGAAAGACGCGCTCTATGAACGACATCTGACTTTCGACAACGTCGTTGATGTCGAGAAGGCCGATGTGCGTGAACAGTTTGAAGCAGCGGCACATTCGATCCGCGATATCATTTCACAGCGCTGGCTCCAGACGGAAGATGCCTATATCCAGAAGAATCCCAAGCGGGTGTATTACCTGTCGATGGAATTTCTCCTCGGGAGGTCCTTTGCCAATAACATGGTTAATTCGTTGCTCCACTCGCTAGCGATGGAGGCCGCGCAACAGAAAGGGATTGACCTGCTGGCGCTGAACGAGGCGGAGCCGGATGCCGGATTGGGAAACGGAGGACTTGGCAGGTTGGCGGCGTGCTTCATCGAATCAATGGCGACGATGCAGATTCCGGGCATGGGGTACGGACTCCGCTACGAATACGGCATCTTTAAGCAAACCATCAAAGACGGTTGGCAATGCGAGCAGCCGGATAATTGGTTGCGGCGGCCCGATCCTTGGGAGGTCGCACGGCTGGAGGAAGCGGTCGAAGTCAAGTTGAACTGTTCATTCGAGCTGCGTGAGGGCATGCTGCGTCCCATCGTCGGCCGGCCCTCAATTCTCCTCGGCATTCCATTCGACCGTCCGGTCATTGGCTACGGAGGCAAGACGATCAATACGCTCCGTCTATGGGCTGCGAGCACGCCGGACTATTTTGATTTCCAGCAATTCAGTCGAGGCGATTTCGTGGGGGCCTTGGCAGAAACACTTACCGCAGAATCACTCACCCGTGTGCTCTATCCTGATGACTCGACATCCATGGGGCAGGGATTGCGCTTCTTGCAGGAATATTTCCTCGTCGCCTGCTCGCTGGGCGATCTCGTGCGGCGATTCCGGCGCGGTAACACCGACTGGAACATCCTTCCCGAGAAAGTGGCCATCCAATTGAACGACACGCACCCAACCATGGCCGTTCCCGAGCTCATGCGGATCCTCTTGGACGACATGGCGCTCGGTTGGGACAAAGCCTGGGACCTTACCCAACGGACTCTGGCCTACACGAATCACACCTTATTGCCCGAAGCATTGGAAAAATGGCCGCTGGATTGGTTCAAGCTCTTGCTGCCACGTCATTTGGAGATTATCCACGAGATCAACCGCCGGCATCTTGATCAAGCGCGCGTTCGCTTCGCAGGCGACGAAGCTCGTCTCACCAGCGTGAGTCTCATCGAGGAAGGTGCGACGCCTAAAGTCCGTATGGCCAATCTCGCCATCGTCGGATCGCATAGTACGAACGGCGTGGCTGCCATTCACTCAGGATTGCTGCGGACGATGACGGTCAAGGACCTGGCCGAGATGTTTCCGGAGCGGTTCAACAACAAGACCAACGGCGTCACACCGCGACGATGGTTGCTGCTAGCGAATCCCGCGCTCTCGGACGCTATCACCGCTGCTATTGGAGACGGTTGGATTACTGATCTCAGCCAACTGAGCAAGCTCGGTAAACTGGCCGATGACAAGGCCTTTCGGGACGCGGTTCGCACGGCCAAGCGCGAGGCGAAATCGCAGTTTGCTCAGTGGCTCAAGACGACATCCGGGCAGACGGTCGATCCGGACAGCATCTTCGATTGCCAGGTGAAACGTATCCACGAGTACAAACGGCAACTGCTCAACGCCCTGCGCATCGTCGTGCTGTACAACCGGCTGCGGGAGAATCCGAACTTCAAGATGGCCCCGCGGACATTTTTCTTTGCCGGCAAGGCGGCGCCGGCCTACCACTTGGCCAAGATCATCATCAAGTTCATCAATAATCTGGCCGGCACCATCGACGGAGATCCGATCGTCCGCGGACGACTCAAGGTCGTGTTCTTGCCGGAATACTGCGTGTCGCTTGCCGAGCGGCTGATTCCGGCCACCGACGTCTCCAACCAGATTTCGACAGCCGGCTACGAGGCCAGCGGCACGAGCAACATGAAGTTCATGATGAACGGAGCCTTGACGCTGGGGACACGCGACGGCGCGACCATTGAAATGGCAGAAGAAGTGGGCGAAGAACACTTCTTCATGTTCGGCCTCACGGCGGACCAGGTGGCCGCGAGCAGGGGCTGGTACAGCCCGGGCTGGCATTATGACAACGAAGCGGAGACCCGCGGGGCGCTGGACCTGATCTTCTCCGGCTACTTCAATCAGTATGAACCTGGCGTCTTCGAACCGCTGCGGCACGCGTTGCTGACGGGTGGCGACCACTATATGCACCTGGCTGACCTCACGGCCTATCTCAGGGCCGACCGGAAGCTGTGCGACCTGTACGACGACTCGGATGGATGGGTACGCAAAGCGATCTTGAATATCGCCGGCTCAGGGAAGTTCTCCAGCGACCGCACGATCGCCGAGTATGCAGCCGACATTTGGAATGTGAAGCCCTGTCCGATTCCGTAATGTCTCAGCCGCGTATCGGAGAGAAGGAGTAAGACTCATGGCGATTTCGCCCTTCGCAGGTAAACGGGCTACCAGCGACATGTTGGTGGATCTGGCCAAGCTCGAACGGGAGTATTACGAGCGTAAGCCTGATGTCGGAGACTCTACCCAGTTGGTCAGCTTCGGGACCAGCGGACACCGCGGCTCTTCTCTCCGCGGGTCGTTCAATGAGGCCCACATCCTTGCCATCACTCAAGCCATCTGTGACTACCGGCGCGGCCAGAGCACCGATGGTCCGCTCTACATGGGGAAAGACACGCACGGGCTGTCCGGGCCTGCCGAGCGCACGGCGATCGAGGTGTTGGCGGCGAACGGGGTCGTGACCATCGTTCAGCCTCACGATGGCGTCACACCGACACCGGTGATCTCCCGCGCCATCCTGGTCTACAACCGCAGTCGCAACACGCACCTCGCGGACGGTATCGTCGTCACGCCCTCGCATAACCCGCCGGAGGACGGCGGGTTTAAATACAACCCGCCCAACGGCGGACCAGCCGATACCGACGTGACCAAATGGGTGCAGGACCGGGCGAATGCGTTACTGCGGGGAGGGAACGCCGGTGTCAGGCGGGTGCCGTTCGAGAAGGCGGTCAAGGCGGCGACCACGCGGCAGGAGGATTTTGTTTTGCCGTATGTGCAGGATCTCCGGAACGTGATCGACATGGAGATCATCCGTGAAGCGAATCTCAGCCTGGCGGTGGACCCGCTCGGCGGCGCCGCGGTGCATTACTGGGAGCCGATCAGCGAGATCTATAAATTGAACATCACCGTGGTGAACCCGAAGGTCGATCCGACCTTCTCGTTTATGACGGTCGATCACGACGGCAAGATCCGGATGGATTGCTCGAGTCCGTATGCGATGGCCAGCTTGGTTGGCCTGAAAGATCGCTACCGCGTCGCCTTTGCCAACGATCCGGACTCGGACCGTCATGGGATCGTCACGCCGTCCGCCGGGCTGATGAATCCCAATCACTATCTCGCCGTGGCGATTCGCTATCTGCTCACGCATCGACCTCAGTGGTCTGCCGACGCGCTGGTCGGCAAGACGTTGGTGTCGAGTGGCATGATCGACCGTGTCGTCGCCAAGCTCGGCCGCCGGTTGTGCGAGGTGCCGGTCGGCTTCAAATGGTTTGTGCCCGGGCTGTTCGATGGCTCATTCTGTTTCGGCGGGGAGGAGAGCGCCGGAGCGAGCTTCCTGCGGCGGGACGGTACGGTCTGGACGACCGACAAGGACGGCCCGATCATGAACCTGCTCGCAGCCGAGATCACGGCTCGAACCGGCACAGATCCGGGGGAACACTATCGCGAACTGACGGCTGAATTTGGAAATCCGCTCTACCGGCGAATCGATGCGACGGCCACGCCCGAGCAGAAGGAGAGGCTGGGAAAGTTGTCGCCCGATGCCGTCACGGCATCGACCCTCGCCGGCGACCAGATCACCGCAAAGTTGACCAAGGCGCCGGGCAACAACGCCTCTATCGGCGGATTGAAGGTCATCACCGCCAACGGCTGGTTCGCGGCCCGGCCCTCCGGCACCGAGAACATCTACAAGATCTATGCAGAGAGCTTTAAAAATGAGGGGCACCTGGAGGCCCTCCTGAGCGAGGCCCAGGAGATAGTGAACAATTCACTGAGGAGTGACCGGTGAGCCTCCCCCCATTCCCTCCCGACTACCGGGCCTCCGGCGTGCTGCTGCACGTCACGTCACTGCCCTCGCCCTACGGCATCGGCGATGTGGGCGCAACGGCGCTGGACTGGATCGACCGCCTCCACGAGGCAGGGCAGAGCTGGTGGCAGGCGTTGCCGGTGGGACCAATAGGCTACGGCGATTCTCCGTATCAACCCCTGTCGTCGTTCGCGGGGAATGGGCTCCTCGCGAGCCCGGACTGGCTGATCGAAGACGGATTGCTGCGAGTGAGCGATTGCGAGCATCGGTCATTTTCGTCAGACGCGGTCGACTACGACGCCGTCTTCCTGTTCAAGCGCAGGTTGCTCGATACGGCCTCGACCAACTTCAATGCCGGCGCGCGTCCGGATCTGCAGCCCGCCTTTGCACAATTCTGCCGGGACCATGCCGGCTGGCTCGAGGACTACGCGCTGTTTCGCGCGCTGAAGGAGAGGTACAGCGGGGCCCACTATCTTGAGTGGCCGTCCGAGCTGGCCCGTCGCGCTCCGGGCGCGCTGGCGCAGGCCCGACGAGAATTGGCGAACCAAATCGATCAGGTCCGCCTTGCCCAGTTCCTGCTCTTTCGACAGGCGGCGCGCCTAAAGCAGCATGCGCAGGCCCGGGGCGTGCGGATGATCGGTGACCTGCCGTTCTTCGTGTCCCCTGACTCGTGTGATGTGTGGGCGAACCCTGAGCTGTTCTTGCTGGATGAGCAAGGCCGGCCGCGTGTCGTCGCGGGTGTTCCCCCGGACTACTTCAGTGCCCAGGGGCAACTCTGGGGCAATCCCGTCTACGACTGGGACGCTCTGCGGCGGACCGGCTACCGTTGGTGGGTGGACCGCTTTCGCGCCTTGCTCGCCCATGTGGACATCATTCGCCTGGACCATTTCCGCGCGTTCGCGGCCGCCTGGCACGTTCCGGCCGACGCGCCGACGGCCCAAACCGGCAGCTGGGTACCCGGGCCTGGGGCCGAATTCTTCAGTACCGTCCAGAACGCGCTGCACGGGCTCCCGTTCATCGCGGAGGACTTGGGGCTGATCACGCCGGACGTCCTCGTTCTCCGCGACCGCTTCAGTGTGCCCGGGACGCGAGTCCTTCAGTTCGCCTTCGACGGCCATGCGGACAATCCATACCTGCCGAGCAATTATGTCGCGAATACCGTGGTGTACAGCGCTACCCATGACAACCCCACGACCCGCGAATGGTACGAGGACCTGCCGGACGACCAGCGGCAGCACTTCTGGAGGTATCTGAAGCGGTCTGGGGGCGACAGCAGCGAGGCCGCGCCTGCGCTGATGAGCCTGGCCTGGTCGTCGATTGCCGCGCTCGCGCTGGCGCCGCTACAGGACGTGCTCAACCTGGGGAGAGAGGCCCGGATGAACGTGCCGGGCAGCGCCGTGGGAAACTGGCGCTGGCGTTCCACGCAGGAGATGCTGTCGGGCCCGGCCTTCGAATGGCTCCGAACCCTGACGACCACCTCGAACCGCTCCGCCGAACTTCCCAGTCCGCAAGCCGTCGGAAGAGTGGAGGCCACATCATGACCGCGAGCCAGATCGTCTCGTCTTTGTCACTTGCATGGCGCAGTACTCGTGCGCATGTTCGGGAGGCTTGCTATGGCTGTTCCAGTGCAACAGGTGTTTCTCGTGCGTCACGGCGAAACCGAGTGGAGTCTCAACGGACGACATACCGGAACCACCGATATCCCTCTGACGGAAAACGGCCGACAGGTGGCGAAACTATTGCTGCCCGTGCTGGCGAAGGAGTCGTTCGCCCTGGCCCTGACGAGTCCCTTGCAAAGAGCCCGAGAGACCTGCCGGCTGGCCGGTTTCGGGGACGTGGCTAACATTGAGCCTGACCTGGTGGAGTGGAACTATGGGAGCTATGAAGGATTGACGCCTGGGCAGATCCACGCGACGGCTCCGGGCTGGCTGCTCTTTCGAGATGGCGGCCCGGGCGGAGAACAGCCAGGAGAAATCGGCGCACGAGTCGATCGCGTGATTGAGAAGGCGCGCGCCATCAAGGGCAATGTCATATTGTTCGCCCATGGCCACGTGCTCAGAGTCTTTGCGGCTCGCTGGCTGGGCCTCTCTGCTTCGGAAGGCCAACGGTTTTTGCTGGATACGGCCACAATGAATATCCTCAGCTTCTACCGCGGCATTCCAGCGGTCAAGCGATGGAACGCGCCGGTTCAGTTCTGAGCGCGAGCGCCGCGAGGGCGTCCGGGAGAAGAGACCACATGGGAAACCGTTGGAATGCCAAGGAGGTGATGCGATGACGAGCGGCGCCGGTCCACTTACGCAAGGCACTGCCTGGAATGCCCTGCGTGAGCATTACGAGGCGGTCAAGACCGTGCATATGCGGGATCTCTTTGCAAAAGATCCCGGGCGCGGCGCGCGCTTGGTGTGCGACGCGCAGGGGATCTATCTCGACTATTCGAAAAACCGCCTCACGGATGACACGATGCGTCTACTGCTCGACCTCGCGAACGCCGCCGGCTTGCGCTCGGGTATCGACGCGATGTTTCGCGGCGACAAGCTCAATGTGACGGAGAATCGCGCGGTCCTCCACGTCGCGCTGCGCGCGCCCACCGGCGCTGCCATTAAGGTGGACGGCGAAAACGTGGTGCCGAAGGTCCACGCGGTGATCGAGAAAATGGCCGGTTTCGCCAACCGTATACGCAGCGGCGAGTGGAAAGGCCATACCGGCAAGCGCATTCGCAATGTCGTGAACATCGGCATCGGGGGCTCGGATCTGGGGCCCGTCATGGCCTATGAGGCGCTGCGGGCGTACAGCGATCGCGCGCTGACGGGTCGGTTCGTTTCGAACGTTGATGCGACCGATGTCGCGGAGTCGACGCGGGACCTCGATCCGGCGGAGACCCTGTTCATTGTCTGCTCGAAGACCTTTACCACGCAGGAGACTCTGGCCAACGCGCAGACCGCGCGTGCCTGGTGCCTGCAAGCGCTCAAAAACGACAAGGCGGTGGCCCGCCACTTCGTGGCCGTGTCCACGAACGCGGACCAAGTCGCGAAATTCGGAATCGATCCCGCCAACATGTTCGAATTCTGGGACTGGGTCGGAGGCCGCTACTCGCTGCCCTCGGCCATCGGCCTCTCACTGATGGTCGCCATCGGACCCGAACGGTTCCGCGAAATGCTGGCCGGGTACCATGCAATGGACGAGCATTTCCGGACCGCCCCATTCGACAAGAACCTGCCCGTGCTACTGGGACTCATCGGACTCTGGTATGTGAATTTCTTCGGCGCCGAGTCCCAGGCGATTCTGCCCTATGATCACTACCTCGGTCGGCTGAGCGCCTATCTGCAGCAGCTCGACATGGAGAGCAACGGGAAGCGCGTAGACCGGGATGGAAGCGTGGTGAATTACCAGACGGGCCCCGTCATCTGGGGGCAGCCCGGCACCAACGGCCAGCATGCGTACTACCAGTTGATCCATCAGGGCACGCGGTTGATCCCGTGCGACTTCATCGGGTTCTGCCGGTCGCTCAATCCCCTGGGGCAGCATCATGATCTGTTGACGTCCAATCTGTTCGCGCAGACCGAGGCGCTGGCATTTGGAAAAACCGCTGCGGAAGTGGAGGCTGAAGGAGCGCCTCCGGCCCTGGTGCCGCACCGGACGTTTCCAGGCAACCGCCCGACGAATACCCTATTGATCGAGCAACTGACCCCGGAGATGTTCGGGAGGTTGATTGCGCTCTACGAGCATAAGGTCTTCGTCCAGGGGACGATCTGGCGTATCAACTCGTTCGACCAGTGGGGCGTGGAGTTGGGCAAAGTGCTGGCCAAACGGATCACGCCGGAGTTGACGAGCGGGACGGACCCCGATCTCCGGCACGACAGCTCGACCAATGCATTGATCCGGCGTTACCGTCGGCTCCGCCTGCCGAGCTGACGCCTCGTTCAGCCAGCAACAACATAACCCGAAAGGACTGCGATGACTCGCGAACAACTCGATCAACTCTGCATCAACACGATCCGTACGTTGTCCATGGATGCGGTTCAACAGGCCAATTCAGGCCATCCCGGGACCCCCATGGCCTTGGCCCCCGTGGCCTATTGCCTGTGGCAGCGATTTCTCCGTTTCGATCCGCAAGACCCGATCTGGCCCAATCGAGACCGTTTTGTCCTGTCCGTCGGCCACGCCTCGATGCTGCTGTACTCCCTGCTTCACCTCACCGGGGTGAAGGCCGTGAGCAAAGAATACGAGACCCTCGGTGAACTGTCGGTGCCGTTGGAGGCGATCAAGCGGTTTCGTCAATGGGGGAGCCGCTGCCCCGGTCATCCGGAGTACCGGTGGACATCCGGGGTCGAAACCACAACCGGACCGCTTGGGCAGGGGATTTCGAACAGCGTGGGCATGGCCTTGGCCGGCCGCTGGATGGCGGGGCATTTCAATCGACCCGGCTTCGACGACATGATCAACTTTAACGTCTATGCCCTGTGCGGGGATGGCTGCATGATGGAGGGGATCTCGCACGAGGCCGCCTCGATGGCCGGACACTTGGGCATCTCGAACCTCTGCTGGATCTATGACAACAATCACATCACCATCGAAGGCAACACCGCGCTGTCTTTCTCGGACGATGTTGCAACACGCTTCATCGCCTATGGCTGGAACGTTACCCGCGTCGGTGACGCCAACGACCTCGTGATGCTCGAGCGAGCGTTCCGCACGTTCCAGAGGACGACAGACCGGCCCACGTTGATTATCGTGGATAGCCATATTGCGTATGGGGCGCCCAACAAACAAGACACCTCGGCGGCTCACGGAGAGCCGCTCGGCGAAGAGGAAGTTCGACAGACCAAGAGAAATTACGGATGGTCTGAGGACGCCAAATTCCAAATTCCCGACGGGGTCTATGAGCATTTTCGGCAAGGGGTCGGCGCTCAGGGCAAGGTGCGCCGCGACGCCTGGTTCACGCGCATCAAAGGATACAAAGCCAAATACCCAGAGCTGGCCGATCAATTGTATCGGATGCAACACCGGCAGTTGCCCGAGGGATGGGACAAGGACCTCCCTGCTTTTCCAGCCGACGCCAAGGGCCTGGCCACGCGGGTCTCGTCTGGGCAGGTGTTGAACGCACTGGGAAAGCGCGTGCCCTGGTTGATGGGCGGGTCGGCGGATCTGGCTCCTTCGGCCAAAACACGGTTGACGTTTGAAGGGGCGGGCGATGTTTCTGCCGAGACTCCCGGCGGTCGCAATCTTCACTTCGGGATTCGCGAGCATGCGATGGCGGCCATCCTGAACGGGATGGCCTTGGTGAAGGTCCGGGCCTATGGTTCCGGATTCCTGATTTTCAGTGATTATGCCAGAGGTGGGATCCGGCTCGGCGCAATCATGGAATTGCCGGTCATTCATATTTTCACGCACGACTCGATTGCCGTGGGAGAAGACGGGCCGACCCATCAGCCGGTCGAACATCTCGCCTCGTTGCGCGCGATGCCTGGGCTGATTGTGCTACGGCCGGCCGATGCGAATGAGGTGGTGGAAGCCTGGCGCGTGATCATGAATTCGCATCATAAGCCGGTGGCGCTCCTTCTCACCCGGCAGGACGTGCCGACGTTGGATCGGAACAAATATGCCCCTGCCTCGGGCTTGGCGCAGGGAGCCTACGTCCTGGCCGACAGTCAGGATGGACAACAGCCCGACGTAATCCTCATCGGAACGGGGAGTGAAGTCTCGCTCTGTGTCGCGGCCTACGAGCAGCTCAGGCTCGAAGGAGTGAAGGCTCGGATCGTGAGTATGCCCTCGTGGGAACTGTTCGAGCATCAGGACCAAGCCTATCGCGACCGTGTCCTGCCGCCCGCCGTGAAGGCCCGTGTCGCGGTCGAACAGGCCTCGACCTTCGGATGGGCACACTATGTCGGCACGACCGGTACGGTCATCGGCATGACGACGTTCGGGGCCTCGGCTCCACTGAAGGAATTGCAGAAGGAGTTCGGCTTCACGAAAGAGCGCATTGTCGAAGCCGCCATGCAGCAACTGAGACAAGCGAGGTAGGCCATGCGCGTTCCCATTGGGTCCCATCACGTCAGGTTTGAAATGAAAGACTGCACGATCAACCTGCCATCCTTCGCGGATCGTTTTTACGTCGTTCCCATGACTTTTGTCATTCTTTCGCTAGGGCGCCATGAATACCGGGCGATCAGCCGCCCGTCCGGTCCTAGGTGCGTCAGGGTCCGTGCCCGGTAGGGTGTTCTCGCGCAGGATCACTCAGCAGATGGGGTTTTAAGAAATTCCGAAAGAGCGTGTTCCTGGCAGAGGTGAAAATGGAACTTCAGCAGGTCACAAGAGGATAACTATGCTGACGACTGGCAACAGTTCTCCCATCGGCGCGACCGTCGTAAACGGCGGCGTCAACTTCAGCCTGTACTCGCGTCACGCTACAGGCGTGGAGTTACTCCTCTTTGACAAGTCGGAAGACGCCAAGCCGGCGCGCGTGATCGGCCTCGACCCCTCATCTAACCGTACCTACCATTATTGGCACCTGTTTGTGCCGGAACTGCAGCCTGGACACATCTATGGGTATCGCGTTCAAGGCCCGTTCGATCCCGCGAAGGGAATGCGGTTTGATGCCGCCAAAGTCCTGCTCGATCCGTACGGCCGCGGAGTAGTGATACCGAAACACTACAGTCGTATTGTTGCCAGTGAGGAAGGTGACAATGCCGCGACAGCAATGAAGAGCGTCGTGGTAGACCCATCGGCGTACGACTGGGAAGGCGACGCACGGCTGAAACTTCCCTCCGCCAGGACTATCATCTATGAGATGCATGTGCGCGGCTTCACCCGTCATCCCTCTTCCGGCGTTGCCGAGAAGACACGCGGGACCTATGCCGGTCTGATCGAAAAAATTCCGTATCTCCAAGAATTGGGGATCACTGCAGTTGAACTGCTGCCAGTATTTCAGTTCGATCCCCAGGACTGCCCGAAGGGTAAAATCAACTACTGGGGCTATGCGCCGGTGTCATTTTTCGCGCCTCATCCTGTCTACAGCTCGCGCGAGGACCCGCTTGGCCCCGTGGACGAGTTTCGCGACATGGTCAAGGCGCTGCACCGGGCTGGAATCGAGGTCATTCTCGATGTCGTGTTCAACCACACAGCCGAAGGTGACCAGAGCGGTCCAACGCTAAGCTTCCGCGGTCTGGCCAACAACACGTACTACATCCTCGATCAAGACCCTTCGCGCTACGCCAATTACACCGGTACGGGGAACACACTCAACGCCAACCATCCGATCGTTCGTCGCATGATCGTGGACAGCCTCCGCTATTGGGTGGAGGAGATGCACGTGGACGGATTCCGGTTCGATCTCGCGTCGATTCTCGCGCGGGGCGAGTCGGGCGCCGTGATGGCGAATCCTCCGGTGCTGTGGGATATCGAAACGGACCCGTCAATGGCGGGCGTGAAGTTTATTGCCGAGGCGTGGGATGCGGCCGGGCTGTACCAGGTGGGCAGCTTCATTGGGGATAGTTGGAAAGAATGGAACGGCCGGTTCCGCGACGATGCGCGTAGCTTCATCCGTGGTGAAGAGGGTTCGTTGGCACGTTTTGCCGACCGCATGGTTGGATCCCCGGAAATCTATGGACACAAGCAACGGGAACCGGAACAAAGCGTCAACTTCGTGACCTGTCACGACGGCTTTACACTGAACGACCTTGTCTCTTACAACGGGAAGCACAACGAGGCCAACGGTGAGGACAACAGGGATGGCGCCAACGACAATCGAAGCTGGAATTGCGGTGTTGAAGGTCAGACCGACGATCCTGATGTGGAGAAGCTGCGGAACCGGCAGGTCAAGAACTTTCTCGCCGTCACGCTCCTCTCCATCGGGCTGCCCATGATTCTCATGGGCGACGAAGTGCGGCGCACGCAGCGTGGGAACAACAATGCCTACTGCCTTGACAACGAGCAGAATTGGTTCGACTGGACGCTAGTCGCCAAACACGCCGATGTCCACCGATTCGTCACGCTGCTGAATGAACGACGGATCTTGCGGGACGTCGAGCATGAGCGCCAGCGTACGAGTCTGACTCAACTGCTCCATCAAGCGAAGAAATCCTGGTACGGTGTCAAACTCGGGCCACCGGACTGGAGCCCACAATCGCACAGCGTGGCGGTCAGTGCGGAGTTAGAGAGGGAACAGTGCCTGTTCTACTTGATCCTGAACTCCTACTGGGAGCCGCTCGATTTCGAACTGCCGCCGGTCGGCAACGGCAGTGCAAACCCATGGCGTCGATGGATCGACACGGCCCTCGACTCGCCCTTTGATATTGTCTCATGGCAAACCGCGCCTTCGATTTCCGGATTTACCTATCGATCCGAGTCGCGCTCCGTGGTACTGCTTTTCGCTAACCTAATGGAGACATCGGGATGAGGCTGTAGGCAACAATATGGTTTGCCGAAAGTCACTTTGGACTTGGAATGATCGACCGTTGCAAGAAGCAAATAAGCTTGAGAATGTGAGACTTGAAACTGAAAAGAAAAAAGCTTCATTGAAGCATTGGTTAAGTCATCCGAAGGCGGAAGTGGCCTGTGTGCGCAGGTGGGAAACGGTCAGTCGATAGTAGTGATCCCAATAATATCATCTGAGGAGGTAGCATATGCCCTGCACAGTGCGGCAGAAGCAGAGCCACCGGGGTCGATCTCGACTTCTCGGTATTGCGCTCATTGTCGTGATCACGATGTTTGGCCCTATGTCGGCCCTGACGGCCGACTTTACCGACCAGCAGCAGCTCGTGGACAAAGCACGTCTGACCATTGAAGCCTTTGGGGCAAATCCGGATCTGCGGCGGGAGGTTCGCAACGACATTCAAGAAGTCAAAGGTGTCTTTATTGTCCCGCAGTTGCTGCGCGGAGCCTTCGTATTTGGTGGCCGGGGAGGCAGCGGTGTGCTGCTCGTCCGCGACGAGAAGGGAAGCTGGTCGCAACCGGCGTTTTATAGCATCGGCTCGGTAAGCTTCGGCTTCCAGGCAGGAGCCGATGCCAGCCAAATGGTGTTTCTGGTCAGGACGACGAGGGGACTGGAGCAGTTTTATAAGCACGATTTCAAGCTCGGGCTCGATGCAGGCGTGACGGCCGGCCCTGTCGGCGAGGGGGGAGGTATCCAAGGTGTGACGGTCGACCTGATCTCGTATACCAGCAGTAAAGGCCTCTTCGGGGGCATGGCGTTGGACGGCGCCTTGATCGCCGTGTCAGATGATTCCAATGCGGCCTACTATGGCAAAGAAGTCAGGCCCACAGACATTCTGGTCAAGCGGAGTGTGGAGAACAGTAAAGCGGACGACCTGCGAGCGGCTGTGGCCAAAGTCCTCAGGTAACTGAGAAGTCCCGAGGGTCGCGAGCTGCGGCATCAGGAGTACAACATGCAAGCATGGCACTCAAAGACATGACGATCTGATTCTTGCTTGAAGTCACGCACGCATTCTACGAAGGAGCATACAAATCAGACAGTGCATCAGACAAGCATGTATGGGACCGATTTGCAGGGGCTGTATTTATCTATGGCGTGCATCAGAGCGACGATTGTGGTTGCATCAAGATTGGGTACTACCGATATCCGTTTTGCATGACATAGAGCGGATTGATAATGGTCAAGATAATCTTTTCCGCCTTGGTGAAGCCATCCTTCCGCATTTCTTGAGTGGCACGGTAGACCAGTTCGCCGAGAATCGACCCCACCACTGGGGTGATGATCAGGTCTTGAATGCTCGGTCGTTCTGACCAGCTCTCGATGAGATATTCAAAACAAGTCGATGTGAATGCTGAAAAGAGAAAGGAATACAGGGGACTTTCTCCATAGTTTCTCTGGGAGAGGTAGAAATTCATTCCAACATAAGGATGTCCGAGATAGTTCACGTCCATCGGGTCTTTGTCGATCACAGGCGGTTTGGTCCAGGCCTGTTTGAAGTGCCCCCAGGCGTCCTCCACGTTGGAGCCGTCCTTTTTGGTCCCGGTGAAGGATGAGGGAGCCCATGCATACACGCCGATGCCGACAAAGCTGAGGGCTGTCAGCGTGCCAAATGTCTTGACCGTGTGGTGTGGTGGCGGGGGGCCGATCTCCGGGAGCGTGGAATTATTCATGGGGGCGAGAGAGCTGTCGCGATGGAAGAGCGGCTGATCGCGGAATCCGGCATACGGATTTCGGAACGGACTTGATGTGACACGGTCCCGGTGCGCACGGATTTCGCTGTTGGGTAGCCTCAACTCGTCATCGCTGCCAAGCGGATCCAGACGGGGATGATGGACCCAGGACTGCCGAAGCGGCGGGCGTAGTTCCAGGTCATTCCACCTCGGAGGAGGCTGTCCGAAGGCCTGGCTTGAAAATAGGTTGCATGATCGATCCTGGTCGGCGGTCTCTTTCGATGCGGCCGAACCAGCGCATAACAGGATCTGGGAATAGGTTCCCCTGACATGCGGGGTCGGCTCCAGCTGGCCTTGTAAGCCGGGTGTGCCGTACCGATTGACGACCATGGGATCGTCCGCCGCGGCACCTGTGAGAGGTGGCGAAACGGTCCCATCCAAAGGCTCGAACACCGGGCTTGCAGACGATTCGTGTTGACGAAGATGCTGGGGGCCACTCGTCGGACCGGGCTCGAAGAGCGTCGAGCAGGCAGTGGTACAGGTGGCCAACATCAACCATACGGCCAGCGTGATTGTCCTGGAGCCATGAGGCTGGTTCAAAAAGCGCAGCATATTAGTCTTTTCACTCTTCTGCAGTTTCAGGGAACGCACGACGCATCAGAAGACTGCGCAGCTATTGCGGCCTGGAGAGGCGAGGTGAAGAGTTCATCAGTTGACGAGGTTTTGACGAGCAGATTGCGCTTTGATAAGACCTACATTCGGCCGGTGACTGATTCCGTTATTTCGATGGATGTGGTCCCGTTGATGGATCGTATATACCTAAAGCATACACTGAGCAGCGCTCCTTTATATCGGCCAAAGAACCTTCCTGTTTGTTCACACATTCCCGATAGCTCTGGAGGATATGTTTTACTTCAGTGCGATATGCCGTTTCTGCCTGGAGCCGTCGATATTCCTGACATTGAAGGGCGACATTTCCAGACCAGAAGGTGTCACTCGGGAGCGTGCCGCAGTCGGACTCGTTGTAGTGAACGCTCGTGCAACCGGTCATGCCAAATACGACTAACGAAACAGCGAGATAGCGATTCATGGGTCGTTCCCTCTTGAAACACAAAAGATCCGGATCTCGGCCAGACCTTTGTATCAGAAGATCCTGTTGGCCCGCAACCACAGAAGTGGTGACGGTGTGCGGCGGTTGTCTCTCAATAGGTGACGGAGGCACCCAACAGGTTTTCGCAGGCTCGTCAGTCATCAGTCGTCGAACAGATCTCAGAAGACGAAACGTCAGAATCGATTTTGAGGGGGTGTTGAGTCCGAACCACTCAAGTGAACGAACAAATAAAACATACTGAAAGGTGGTTACACGTAGGAGCATTACCGATAGTGAAATACGCTGTGTTTCAGTATCACAGACTATGTTGTTGCGGGTCATGTCGTGTGGCGCAGCTGTTCTGATTACCTTCGCGGTTCCTCTTGCCTCGGCGGAAGACGTCATGCCCGCCCGTACGGATTGCCGCTACCCATCGATCCAGACCACGGGCTCGTCCGCGCCGGCCAAGCAGGCACGGGGAATAGCGTTACCTCAGGATGACGTGTTTCGCTCCCTCACCGCAGATCCGAAGCAGCCTCAATTCGTTACGAGCTATCAGCGAATACGGTACCGTGATGTGAATCAATCGATCAACGCCGGAGTGGTGGCCTTCGGAGAGACATTCGGTCTGTATGGGCACCGCGACGGCAACTGTAATGGGCTTCAGGTGGGCATTCAAGGTGGCGTGTTTGCGCAGTTCAATCTCGACGCGCCGTCCAGGGATTTGATTAATGCAGACTATATTGTCGGTTTCCCGGTGACGTGGCGGCAAGGACCGTTCTCGGCTCGTGTGCGACTCTATCATCAGAGCAGCCACCTAGGTGATGATTTCCTGCTGGATAATCCCGGAATCAATCGAATCGATTTCAGGTTCGAAGAAGTGGAGGGATTGATGTCGGTCGATCTCGCCTGGCTGCGGCTGTATGGCGGCGGCGGATATTTACTGCATAGCGACCCTGTGCTCCAGCGGGGCAAAGTCCAGTGGGGTATTGAGCTACGTCCGCCGGCGAGCGCCTCGCCGTTGTTTCGGGACGTCATCGAAGATCTGCACATGGCGCCCATCGTGGCGGCCGATTTTAAGACGCTCGAGGAACAGGGGTGGAATCTGAATGCAAATGTTGTGGCTGGACTGGAGTGGTATCAGCCGGGCAGCACACGCCGACTCAGGGCTCTCCTGTCGTACTATCACGGCTTCAATCCCTATGGGCAGTTCTTCAATCAGAAGATCGAGATGGTCGGGATCGGTCTTTATTTCCAATTTTAGCGGGTTGCGTAATTTTGTATTCTAACGGCAATATTTCACACCTAAAAGTCCTTCACGAACCCCAAGTCGCTCCTTCGTCCTGCGGCTCTTGTGTTCCGCCTATCGTACGTTGGGCAGTTTCACATAAACCGCCTTAGCTTCAAACTCAACACCGAGCAATTGTCATACGGGGGCAACAGGACGTATTTTTCAACGCTCGGGGACGATCCAAAAGCATAGTATAAAGGGCGTGGAGACCTTGTCATAACTGTGCTGATACGGGAGCTGATGTAGCAGCCTTCAAATAGGAAACACCACCCGAAAGACATGATGATTACAATTGTAGTAGGAAACATATATTCATGAGTGCAATTGCCACAAATCTAGTAAAGCTCTCCCAAGTATTCGAGACTGCGGATATCCCGTCATGGCTTTAAATCTCTTTTTATCTTTTCGGATCTTCACTTCCCTTGCTACAGGGTCTCCATCCTGAAACATAGCCAGCCCACGACGACCGCCATCTATCCGCGCTTGGACCTCGCTACCATAGCGGAAGGCATAAGAAGACAACACAGACGGAATGTTGAGGACTCTTGAAACCTTGCCGGCTCCTACCGACGAATGAGCCAGTCGCGTGCGGCACTATGGAATCGATAACAAACATTTGTATCCGAAGGGAGCTCAGTCCCATCGCCGTACGTCTTCATAGCCATACGCATGACGCATTTTAGTCGGAATTGATGAAAAGAAACGGAGGCATCCGTTTGAACGCCATTATTTCAGCGGATGGAAGGGGAAATGAAAGAGTCGCCAGCAAGTGCTTTTTTGAGAGCTGTGGGAAGATCAGAGATTAGTTGGGATTTCAGCACATAGCCATTCGCCCCCGCGGCAAAGGCTTCCTTCACGTAATCTGCATCGGCATGGACGGTTAAAAAGACGATTCTCGCAGGCGAGTGCATGGCTTTCAAACGCCGGGCGACCTCAAGGCCGCTGAGATCGGGCATGGCGATGTCCAGCACCACCCCGTCAGGCGCACATGCCGCGATGGCCGCGAGTCCTTCACTGCCTGTGCCGCTCGTGGCAACAATGTTATAGTTAGCCCTTAGTAGTTGAGTGACTGTGCTGATGATCTCAGGATGATCGTCAATGACAATCAAGCGCATTCGAGACTTCCTAGCCTTTTTGCTTGCTGGCATAGGGATACTATCTTTATCATTGAAGCGGCATGTGATGGAAACCAGAGCGGAAGGTAGAGGCCCTGTGGTCTCACACACCACTCGACCAGTCACTGACTAGGTAAGTCTATCGCACGAGACAGGAGGGTTATACTGTTATAAATACCAGAGCCCTTAGGGAAAGGCCCATCGGTGGAGTGCGAGTGCTGACAGACGGTGGTTGATAGCAAGTCGGGCACTGCAAATCGCGGGTGGAACCATGGCATGGGCATGCGCGATTAGGAGGCGGACGCCGATGTCCGGAATTGGCTCCTGTTTCCGAGCCCTCATCCGTGCAGCGGCACGCGCACCCTGATGGAGGTGCCTTGGGATGGGCGTGAGTCGATGGCAAGTTCCCCGCTCACAAGGCGCAGCCGTTCCCTCATGCTCACCAGTCCGAGCCCGAGTGCGCCTTCGGCAACGACAGACCCGTAGTCAAATCCGACACCGGAATCACAGATCGACACATCAATGACATCCTTATTCACAGAGATGTTGACCCTCGCTTCTTCTGACCCGCTATGCTTGAGCACATTCCGCAGAGCTTCCTGAACGACGCGATAGAGGCAGAGGCCAACGTTCTGTGGGATGGGACCAGAAACAGACGGAGCGGTTACATCGATACGAATGTGCCTGTGCGCAGACAAGTCACGGCAAAGAGCCTTGATGGCGGCGATCAGGCCGAGATGTTCCAACCTCGCAGGGTGAAGCTCGTGTGAGATGTGCTGGATATCGGAGGCAATTTCCTTCGTCTGCTTTCTTAACCCCTCCACCAGGCGCCTGCTCTCCTTCGACCGTCGACCCACAAGTTTTGAAAGTCCCTCAACCTGAATTGCCAGGAGCGCCATCCGCTGACCAATATCATCATGGAGTTCTCTGGCAATTCCCATCCGCTCACCCTCTTGAGCAGAAATCAGACGGCCACTCACGGCGTGCTCGCTCGCTTCCAAGGCCTCACGG